>Ga0075423_10000404_pt1 | contig 34432 bp, 31 predicted proteins | sample SoiMethybrSBSTD2_FD_80114 | JGI IMG/M metagenome (GOLD analysis project Ga0075423, IMG submission 80114) | Bulk soil microbial communities from a Populus tree surrounding site in Tennessee, USA - Soil MetaG P. TD hybrid SBSTD2 | ecosystem: Environmental > Terrestrial > Soil > Tree plantation...
GTCGGCGGCGGCCATCGCGGCCGAGATCGCGGGACAGCGCCGGTGGCTCGAACGTCTCCGGAGCGTGAAGCCCTCGCTCTTGGCCGACGACGCCGAGATCGATCGCCGCCTGCTGGAGTCGGCGATCCTTGCGGCGCTGTGCGACCTCGAGGACGTTCGTTCCTGGGAGCGCGATCCCGGTTACTACGGCGGAATCATTTCCTCCGGGCTGTACAGCCTCGCGGCGCTTCGCTTCGCGCCGCCGGAACGCCGGATGGCGCTCGCCGTGGAGCGCCTCGCGCAGGTCGGCGGAGTCCTCGAGGCGGCTCGCGCCAATCTGAAGAATCCTCCGGGCATCCTGACCGAGCTCGCGATCGACGACTTCTCGGGCGCGAAAGCCTTCATCTCGGACTCGCTCCCCGAAGCGCTCTCGGAGGTAATGGACGAATCGCTCCGGAAGCGCTTCAACGAGCGCCGCAAGGAGACCGTCGCGACCCTGGAGACTTTCGTCCGGTGGTTGAAGTCCGACCTGGCGCCGCGATCCACGGGTGCGGTGGCGCTGGGCGAGGAGCTCTTCCGGCGCAAGCTCGCCGCGGAGGAGATGGTCGAGACCTCCACGGAATCACTCCTGTCCCAGGGAGAGGCGCTGCTCGACACGACCCGGGCGAAGATGGTCGAGGTCGCCGGCGCCATCGATGGCTCGAAGCCGCCGGCGGAAGTGCTGCGCGACACCGCGTCGGACCATCCCAAGGGCGAGGAACTGCTCGACGCCGTGCGGGCCATGCTCGAGGGGCTGAAGCGCTCGTCGCGCGAACACCTGTTCGAAGTGCCTCCGGACGCCGATTGCAAGGTCCAGGAGACGCCGGCCTTCCGGCGGGGGACCTCATTCGCGTCGATGGAGATCCCGGGACCGTTCGAGCTGGTCGCGCGCGACGCGTACTACTCGGTCACGCTGCCCGAACCGTCATGGGACGCGGCGAAGCGCGAACAGCACCTGCGATTCTTCAATCGCCACGCGCTGAAGCTCATCTCGGTCCACGAGGCCTACCCGGGCCACTACACGCAGTTTCTGACGCTGCGCGGCCTGCCGTCGAAAGTCCGCCGCGTCTTCGGGAGCGGAGCCTTCGCGGAGGGCTGGGCGCACTACCTCGAGGAGGTGTACGTCGACGAAGTCGAGCCGAACGATCCGAAGCTCCGGCTCCACCAGCTCAACATGGCGCTCCTCCGGATCTGCCGGTACATGGTCGCGCTCCGGATGCACTGCCGCGGGATGACGGTGGAGGAGGCCACGAAGTTCTTCGAGGAGCGGGGCCTGCAGGAGCACGCGAACGCCGAGCGCGAAGCGAAGCGCGGGGCCTCGGATCCCATGTTCCTCGTCTACACGCTGGGCAAGATCGAGATCCTGAAGCTCCGCGAGGAGTGTCGGGCCGCGTGGGGCGACGCGTACAGCCTCAAGCTCTTCGACCACCGCCTGCTCTCGACCGGCTATCCGCCCTTGAAGCTCGCCCGGATCATCTTGCTGGGGCGTCCTCGGTAGGCGGACCCATGCCGGGCTCCGGCCTCCGCCTCGGCGCGGGCGCCGGATCCTTCCCGGTCTCCTCGAAGCCGTTGCCGAACAGGTGGCGATCGAAGACCTGGTCGAGTTGGGCCGGGTGACCGCTCATGGCGGCGCGCTCCATCAAGTCCTTGTGAACGGCGGCCAGGTGTTGCATGCCCTCGATGTATCGATCCCGGCGGCTCGTCCAATCCTCCTCGGAGATCTGGGCGCCTTCCGCCCTCTTCACCGCGCGGAGTCGGGCGACTTCCTCCATGTGGCCCTTGGCGTGCGATTCATGGATCGCGCGGTACCGGGAAGTCGCGGTTTCCGCGAATTGCTTCTGATCATCGAGGACGCCCTCCGCCGCCTCGCGGACGAACTCCAGTTCCTTGAGGAACAGCTTCGGATGGTAGTAGCCGCTGGCGTAGTGGATCACGTCGCGATCGGGGGTGGTGAAGAAGGTGCAGAAGTTCTTGGTCGCGAAGCACTCGAAGCTGTTCTTGGCGATCCCCCGCTCAGCGTCGTTGTCGCAATTATGGAAGCTTGGAATGCGATTAACCCAGGTGGCGATGAACCGGTCATTCACGGCCCTGGCGACTTCCGGATTTGAGAACGTCACGGTTCTCATCACGTTGCCGGCCGCTCAGCATCCCTCCTTGTCCATGTCGCCGACGAGGTAGAAGACCAGGAGCAGCTTGTTGGAATCGCGCGCCTTCTTGACGGCGGCATCCATCGGTTGGGTCCAGTGGACGCCCTTGTTGTACTCCGGCCACGGCCGGGGTCGCTTGGAGTCTCAGCACTTCCTCTGCGACCAGTCCTGGACCGGCGCGGCGGCCACGAGCAGCAGCGCGCCAAGCGCGAGGGTCTTCAGCATGGGATTCCTCCTCCGGGGATCGGAGCCGTCTGAACTAGCTACGCCATGCGGCTTTCGCCGTTCCGAAAATTCGGTGATAATGCGCCCATGTCGCGCCTGACGCACGTGGATCGTTCCGGGGCCGCCCGCATGGTCGACGTGGGTGAAAAACCCGTAACCCACCGGATCGCGCGGGCCGCCGTCGAAGTCCGGATGAAGCCCGCGACGCTTTCCCTGATTCGGCGCGGCGCCGCGAAGAAGGGGGACGTGCTCTCCGTCGCCCGCATCGCGGGCATCTCGGCCGCGAAGCGGACGGCCGACCTGATTCCGCTCTGCCACCCCATCGCGACCACCAAGATCGAGGTCGACTTCACCTTCGCGGGGAAGGGGAGGCTCGACATCGCGTCACGCGTCGAAGCGCACAACCGGACGGGCGTCGAAATGGAGGCGCTCGCCGCGGCGGCCGTGGCGGCGCTCACCGTGTACGACATGTGCAAGGCGGTTGACCGGGGAATGGAAATTGATAGACTCCGGCTCCTCGAAAAGACGGGCGGCCGGAGCGGCCGTTACGTCCGGTCCCGCGGTCATTGACGGGCGGACAACTCCGGCCGGCCGCGGAAAGCCGGGGGCTGAAAGACAATCCCATGACGAAGAGTTTTCGCGTCGCCATCGTCGGCGCCACCGGCGCCGTGGGCCGCAAGTTCATCGAGTGCCTCGAGAAGCGCCGGTTCCCCGTCGCGACGATGACGATGTACGCGTCGCCCGATTCCGTCGGCAAGGTGCTCCACTACGGCGGCAAGCCGCACCGGATCGTCGGGCTCTCGGCGGAGACCGTGGAGTCCTTCGACTTCGCCTTCTTCAGCGCCGGGTCCTCCATCAGCCGCGAGTACGCCCCGATCTTCGCGGCGAAGGGCGCCGTGGTCATCGACAACTCGAGCGCCTGGCGCATGGATCCTGGGACGCCCCTCGTCGTCCCCGAGGTCAATCCGGCGGAGGCGGCGAAGCACAGGGGCATCATCGCCAATCCCAACTGCTCGACGATCCAGATGGTCGTCGCGCTCAAGCCGCTCCACGACGCCGCGCGCATCCGGCGGATCGTCGTCTCCACGTACCAGGCGATCAGCGGCGCGGGCGGACGGGCCCTCGCCGAGTTCGACGAGGAGGTCCGCAGCGACTTCCTCAAGGACGGGCTCTCCAAGCGGAAGATCTTCCCACGCCCCGTGGCCTTCAATTGCATCCCGCAGGTCCCGCAGAAGGAGGCGTACCTCCCGACGGGCTACACCATTGAAGAAACCAAAATGGTCGAGGAGACGAAGAAGATCCTCGGCGATCCTTCGATCCGCGTCGCCGCGACGTGCGTCCGGGTCCCGGTCCGGAATGCCCACAGCGAGTCCGTCAACATCGAGACGGAGCGCAAGCTCACGCCGGCCGAGGCGGTCGTGATCCTCAAGAAGGCCCCGGGCCTCTCGGTCAGCGAGTCGCCCGAGACGTTTCCCACGCCGCTCGAGGTCAGCGGGCGTGACGAAACGTTTGTCGGCCGACTGAGGGAGGATCCGAGCGTCGAGAACGGCCTTCATCTCTGGATCGTGGCCGACAACGTGCTGAAAGGGGCCGCGCTGAACGCCGTGCAGATCGCGGAGCTCCTGACCCCGCGATGAAGCCCCCGGCCAGGAAGAAGCGCAAGGGGCCGCCGCTCCGAAACCTCCGCCTCACGATCGAGTACGACGGCACGCGCTACTTCGGCTGGCAGGTCCAGGAGGGGAAGTCGACGGTCCAGGGCGAGGTGGAGCGCGCCGTCCGGGAAATCTCCGGATCGGAGGCGACGGTCATCGGATCGGGCCGGACCGACGCGGGCGTCCACGCCGTGGGACAGGTCGCCAATTTCCGCACGTCGTGCCGCATCCCGGCCGCCAAGTGGCCGCTCGCCCTCAACGCCCACCTGCCGGAGGACATCAGGGTCGTTTCGGCGGAGGACGTCCCGATCGAGTTCCACGCCCAGTTCAACGCGAAGCGCAAGACGTACGTCTACACCGTGCTCAATCGGGACGTCGCGAGCGCCATCGAACGGGACCATTGCCACTTCGTGCGGCGGACGCTTGATCTCGCGGCGATGTCCGAGGGCGCGAAGTTCCTCGTGGGGACGCACGACTTCCGCGCGTTCGGGTCGGACATGGCGACCAAAGAGAAGACCATCCGGACGATCGACCGCGCCGAAATCCTCTCCGAACGGCCGCGGGTGCGCTTCGTCTTCCGCGGCACCGGGTTCCTCTACAACCAGGTCCGCGCGATGGTGGGCACGCTTCTCGACGTGGGTCTCGGCAAGGCGCCGCCGGACCACGTGAAGGCCGTCCTCGAGGGGCGCGACCGGACGAAGGCCGGGGCGAATGTACCGGCACGAGGACTGTGCCTGGTCAGCGTCGAGTATGACTGATCGCCCCGTCCGTGTCCTCCACGTCATAACCCGACTCGTGATCGGCGGCGCGCAGGAAAACACGATCCTCTCCTGCCGGGGCCTCAAGGACCGCGGATTTGACGTCACGCTCGTGACGGGACCCGAATCGGGCGCGGAGGGGAGCCTGCTCGAGGAAGCGCGCGCCGGCGGTTTCCGCGTCATCGTTCTCGACACCCTCCGCCGGGATCCGAAACCGATCCAGGATGTGCGGGCGCTCGTCTCGCTCTGGAGCCTGTTCCTCCGGGAGGCTCCGGACATCGTTCACACGCACTCGAGCAAGGCGGGCATCCTGGGCCGGGCGGCCGCGTGGCTGGCGGAGGTGCCGCTCATCTTTCACACGAATCACGGTCTCCCCTTTCACGCCGATCAGCCGTTGCTCGTGAACCAGCTGTGGCGCCTGATGGAGAAGATCGTCGCCCCCGCGACGCGGAAGTTCCTGTGCGTGAGCGAGGCGATGAAGCGGGCGTCGGTCGAGGCGCGGCTCGCTCCGGCGCGGCGCCACGAGATCGTCTACAGCGGCATGGAGATCCCGTCGCTCGAGAATCAATCCAAGAAGCGCGCCGAAGTGCGTCGCCGGTACCTGATCGATGACAAGGCTCCCGTCGTGGGCTGGGTGGGGCGCCTGGCGCCTCAGAAGGGGCCGCGCGACTTCCTCAAGGTACTCGGGTACCTGCTGGAGCGGATGCCCTCCGCCCGGGCGTTGTGGGTGGGGGATGGTCCCCTGCGATCGGAGATCGACCGCGAGGTCCGCTCCCTGGCAGGCTGGGACCGGGTTCATTTCACCGGTCGGATTGCCCCGTCGGAAATTCCCGGCCACTTGGCAGCGATGGACGTCCTGGCGCTGACGTCGTTCTGGGAGGGACTGCCGCGCGTCGCGGTCCAGGCGGCGCTGGCGGGGCTTCCGGTCGTCGCCTACGATGTCGAGGGAGCGTCGGAAGTGGTCCGCTCGGGCGAGACGGGATTCCTGGTGCCCGTCGGCGACCGGCGTGGCCTCGCGGAACGGGTCGCAGAGGTGCTGGCGCTCCCGGACCGGGGGCGCGCGATGGGAGCGCTGGGTCGCGAGTTCGTCCGCGAACGATTCGATGGCCGACGCATGATCGACGCGCTGGTCCGCATCTACGGAGAGTGCCGGTGAGCGCAGCCATACCCAGGGGCCGGTGGGCGGTGGGGATGATCCTTCTCGTCGCGATGGTCATGGCGATCGCCACGTGGCCCCTGATGAAGTTGCGCCGCCTGCGCGAAGTGGGCGCCACCGAGGCGGTGATCATTCAACATGAAGCGAACATCAAGAATTACCAATTGGATCATGGAGTTTTGGATCCTCCTTCGATGCCACCGCCCCTGCAAGGGATACGAGATGCTTGGGGCCGACCCTTTCGTTATCGGTGCCCCGGGATTCACAACAAGCACAGCTTCGACCTTTGGTCGCTGGGACCTGATCCGGACGATCCCTCCGACGACATCGGGAACTGGCCGCGCTCCGGCTCTCCTTGATCGAACTCCGCGGCGTGGTATAATCCAATCAGCATGGCGGTCGCCTCGGTTTCCGACGTTCACTCCGGCTTTGAAGCGCTCACCAGGATTTCGGCGAGCATTTTCCCGCGAATGACAAACGCAATCTTCGACCAGGCGGATCACGATCCGCGGGCGGGGGAGCGCCTGGCCCTGGGACGGTAAGGGGGACCCGCGGAAGTACCTTTTGGGCGGAGGTGCCTGTGAAAGTCACGGTGACCGGGCGCCACATGGACGTGACGGAGGTGTTGAGGGGGTACGCGATCGGGAAGACCGAGAGGCTCACCCGGTACTTCGAGAACATCCAGCGGGCGGAGATCCTCTTCTGTCCCGAGAAGGACGGGCAGTTCTCCGCGGAGCTGATCCTGCACGCGCCGCGGGGGTCGGTGCTGGTGGTGCACGCGCAGGACCAGACGGCGACGGCGGGGTTCGACACCGCCTTCGCCAAGATGGAGCGCCAGCTCACGAAGCTGAAGGACAGGCTGAGGGACAGGGCGAAGGCGGCCCGGCTCTCCCGGGCGCGCCGGGCGGCGGTCGGCGAGGCGGAGGCGGTCCTCGGGGAGGCCTCCGGGGACATCTGGTGGTAGGCGGAACACGGCGGAGGAGCGTGATTTCATGAAGCTGACGGAATTCATCGCGAAGAAGGCGATCGTCGCCGAGCTGAAGGCGACCGACAAGAAGGGGGTCATCGCCGAACTCGTGGCCGCGATGAAGAAGGCCTACCCGTCGGACAAGATCCCCGCCGGGGACCTCGTCGACGCCATCCTCCATCGCGAGTCCAAGCTCGGGAGCACGGGCCTCGGCGGCGGCGTCGCGATCCCCCATGCCCACGTCGAATCGCTGAAGAACCTCCTCGGGGCCTTCGGGCGCTCCTCGCGCCCCATCGAGTACAGCGCGATCGACGGCCAGCCCGTCCACCTCTTCTTCGTGATCGCGTCGCCGACGACCCGGAAGACGGAGTACATCGACGCGCTGAAGGCCACCTCCGCGGCGATCCGGACGGCCAATTTCTGCCGATTCCTCAAGAACGCGAGGACCGCCAGGGAGATCGAGGAGATCTTCCGGGAGATCGAACAGGTCGCGAACGTCTGAACGCCCCGGCCCCGCCGGCGGCGCCCCCCCGGGGGAGCCCCCCTCCAGGGAAAAATCCTGCATGATCAGCGAGCGTCAGGTTACGATCGTCAACAAGAAGGGGCTCCACGTCCGCCCGGCGGCGGCCTTCGCGCAGGAGGCGGCCCGGTTCAAGTCGAAGATCCGCATCCTCCGGGATGGCCGCTCCTTCGACGGCAAGAGCAGCCTCGACCTCCTCATGATCGCCGCCGTGCCGGGCACCCGGCTCGTCATCCAGGCGGAGGGGGAGGACGCGGAGGAGGCGGCGGCCGCGCTCGCGAAATTCGTGGACAGCCGGTTCGGGATGGAAGAGGCCGATTGACGGCGCCCCGGGGAGGGCGCGCCGGAATCCTATGGAAATCCGAAGGGGTATCGGGGTCTCGCCGGGCTACGCGATCGGGGAGGCGTTCGTCCTCTCCGACGAAGAGTTCGCCATTTCCCGGAAGGAAGTCTCCCCCAAGGAAGTCGAGGGCGAGGTGGCCCGCCTCGAGGCAGCCTCGAAGCAGGCCATCGCCCAGATCGCCGACCAGCTCTCCCGGATGTCGAAGCGCGTGGGGCAGAGCGTCGCGCGCATCCTCCAGGCCCACATGGGGCTGCTCGGCGACGAGAAACTGCGCGCCGAGGTGGCCGAGGACATCCGCAAGAACCGCCACAGCGCCGAGTACGCGGTCTCGCGCACGCTGAAGCGGAAGATGAAGGTGCTCGGGGACTCCGGCAACTTCGCGTGGGTCCAGCCGATCCTCCAGGACCTTTCTGAAACCGAGAAGGCGCTCCTGCGCGCCCTGCTCGGCGAAAAGCGGGAAGCCCTCGCGGGCCTCACCCGCGAAGTCGTCGTCGTCGCGCGGGACCTGAGCCCGGCCCAGACGCTCGGGCTCGACCGCTCGAGGGTGCTCGGCATGGTCACCGAGATTGGCGGGTCGACCTCCCACACCGCGATCGTCGCGTCCTCCCTCGGCATCCCCGCCGCGGTGGGCGTGGAGGGGATTGCCCGCGACGTGACGACGGGCGACCGGATCATCCTCGACGGAAGCACGGGAACGATCATTCTCGATCCCGACGTGGCGACTCTGAAGAGGTACCAGGCCATGGGACGCAACTTCGAGGTCATGGAGAAGAAGCTCTCCCGGGAACTGCGCGAACTTCCCGCCGTCACCCGCGACGGGACTCGCGTGGAGCTCTTCGCGAACATCGAGACGCCCGAGGAAATCCCGGGGGCGCTCGCGAACGGGGCGGAAGGGGTCGGCCTCTACCGGACCGAGTTCCTCTTCCTCCGCGGCGGCGGCCCGCCGACGGAGAAAACCCACCTCGAGGCGTACCGGAAGGCGGTGAGCCTGCTCGGCCAGCGGAGGCTCGTCATCCGCACGCTCGACCTGGGCGCCTACAAGATGCCCGTCGACGGCTTCGCGCGCGAGGAGAACCCCCATCTCGGCACGCGGGCGATCCGCCTCTGCTTCGCGCGGCCGGACATCTTCAAGACGCAGCTGCGCGCGATTCTCAAGGTGGCCGCCCTCGGCAACGTGCAGATGATGATCCCGATGATCGCCTCGGTGGAGGAACTCCTGCGCGTCCGGGAGATCCTCGCCGCAGTGAAGCGCGACCTCCAACGCGAGAATCAGCCGATCTCCGACGGGATTCCGGTGGGCATCATGGTGGAAGTTCCGTCGGCCGCGATGACCGCAGACCTGCTCGCCGAGCACGCCGATTTCTTCAGCGTCGGCACGAATGATCTGATCGCCTACACGCTCGCGATCGACCGGGGAAACGAGCGCGTGGCGAGCCTGTACCAGCCCTCCCATCCGGCGATCCTGCGCCTCCTGGCGAACGTGATCGAGGTCGGCGCCCGGACGGGCAAGGCGGTCGCGGTTTGCGGCGAGATGTCCGGCGACGTCAATTACACGCTGCTCCTGCTCGGGCTCGGCTTGCGCACCTTCAGCGTGGTGCCCCCGGTCATTCCCGAGATCAAGAAGATCATCCGGTCGGTCTCGATCCAGGACGCGAAAGAGATCGCCGATCGCGCCGTGAAGATGGGCGATGCGCGGAAAACGGCCGACTTCCTGAAAGCGGAAACCCGGAAAATTCTCCCGGACGCGACGTAGTAGAGGGGAGAGCTCCCGAGCTTCACAGCTTCAAAGCTCCAAGGAGGCGATGGAACCTTGAAGCGGCGAACTGAGCCTGGTTTCGCTTTACCTAGCTGGGCTTCAATCTCCGTCGTACAATCTGCAGGGATCGAGCTTTCGTCCAGGAGGCTTCCCATGTCGTTCCGCCGAATTGCCGCGGGGTTTGCCTTCGTCGCGTTCCTGTCCGTGGCCGCCGAGGCCCAGGACATCGTCCGCCTCAGGAACGGCAAGGTCCTGAGCGGCGTCATCGCCTTCGAGGGCGATTCCAAGGCGGGTTTCGTCCTCCGCCGGTGGGACACCGGCGGGGAGATCTTCGTCCGGTGGAGCCAGATCCCGGACGCCGAGGCCTACCGCATCCGCACGCGCATCGCCAGCCCGGCCGAGGCAGTCGGGGGCCAGGATCTCATCGACGCCGTCCGCATCGTCACCAACCAGGCGCGCGAACTCGTCGGCATCATCCTCTCCGAGAAGGACGGGAACATCAGCATCAAGACGCGCGAGGGGATCCAGCAGACGCACAAGTCGGCGGAGATCCACCGCGAGCCCGTCCGGGTCAAAGAGAGCGACGTCTACCTGCCGGAAGAGATGATCGACCGCCGGGCGAAGGGCGTCGCGGACGGGGATTTCGCCAAGCTCGTCGAGCTCGGCCACTTCTCGTCGTCGATCCGGGTGTACGCCAAGGCGCAGGAGTTCTTCAAGCGCGCGCAGGCTGTCGCCCCCCTCGACCGCGTGGAGGAGATGAAGGGCCTCGTCAACGCGATGGGGGTCCGCATCGTCGAGGACAACGCCGAGAAGGCGCTGGCCGCTGCGCGGAAACTGGCGGGGGAGTACCAGTTCGACGCCGCGATCGCGGCCGCCCAGAAATTCCTCGCGGAATTCAACGAGACCTCGGTCGCCAAGGCGAACCTGAACATCGTCTCGGAGATCGAGAACCGGAAGAAGGACTACTTCAAGGACCGGGACAAGGTCCTCGCGGGCGACGTGCCCGAGGTCTGGCGGACCGTCCGCGCGACGCTCATCAGCAAGTACACCACGAGCAAGTTCACGCTCCAGCTGGCGCGCGAGGCGATCGCCAAGCTCGACGAGGAGATCATCGCCGAGGTCGCGAAGAAGCTCAACGCCTCGGCGGACGAGGTGGCCCGCCACTGGGACCAGCGGACCGAGAAGAAGTACCGCACCGTCAGCATGAAGGACGGCACCTGGATCCACCGCGGAGGCCAGGACGGCGGGCTGGACTACCAGGGGGATGGGAGCGACGACCTCGACGATTTCAAGCGGCGCTTCGGCGACGGCCAGGACCCGAAGAAGAAGCCGCCGCTCGGCCAGAAGCTCGAGACGCAGATCGAGTGGTGGCAGAACGCCTCGAACTCCATGAGGCGGGAGTGGCTGGAGTGCCTGTACGCCGACTCCTCCGGCCGCGTCAAGAAGGAGAAAGAGGACGTCATCGAGCGCGACTGCGGGCCGTGCAAGGGCCAGGGCAAGATCAAGCAGACGCGCGGCGCCAAGCAGGTCGAGTGCATCTGCCACGAATGCCACGGCTGCAAGAAAGTCCTGACGATCAAGTACTGGTAGGCCCCATCCTCCGCGCCGCCGGCCTCCTCGCAATCCTCGCGACCGGCCCGGGTTGCTATTACCTGAACCAGGCCGCCGGCCAGTTCGACATCGTCTTCAACAGCCGGCCCCTCGAGGAGGTCTACGCCGACCCGGGACTCACCGAGACGCGCGCCCGGAAACTGGACCTCGTCCAGGCCTCGCGTCGATTCGCCGAGGAGCGGCTCGGACTCAAGCCCAGCCGCAACTACACCACCTACTTCGACACGGGACGTCGCGCCGTCACGTACGTCGTCTCCGCGGTGCGGCCCGACGCCTTCGTGCCCTACGTGTGGTGGTTTCCGATCGTGGGGTCGCTTCCGTACAAGGGGTACTTCGACCGCAAGGACGCCGAGGCCGAGGCGGCGGCCCTGCAGGCGGAGGGCTGGGACGTCTGCATCGGCGAGTCCGCGGCCTACTCCACCTTGGGCTGGTTCCGCGATCCGGTCTTCTCGTCAATGCTCTCCATGTCGGACGCGTCGCTCGCCTCGACGGTGATCCACGAGCTCGTCCACGGGACGATCTTCGCCACGGGCCAGACCGACTTCAACGAGTCACTTGCGACGTTCGTCGGGCGGGAAGGGGCCCTTCAGCTTCTCGAGGAACGGCACGGGCGCGGATCGCCGGAGGTCCTGGACGCGCGGGCCCGGTTCGAGGACGAGGCGCTCTACGACGCCTTCATCCTCGACCTCTACGATCGCCTTGCGGGGCTCTATGGCTCGGAAAGGCCGCGGGAGGAGAAGTTGGCGGAGCGGGAGAAGATCTTCGCCGGGGCGCGCGAAGAATACGGGCGGCTCGTCCCGCGATTCCAGACGGGGAATTTCCGGCGGCTGGCGGAGCCGGAGCTGAACAACGCGACCATCGTTGCGCAGGTCCGGTACGGGCGCTACAATCAATTCCGACGCGTCTTCGGGCGCGTCCGGAACTCCTGGCCGGCGTTTTTCGCCGCCGTGAGCGCCGCGGCCGCGAGCGGGAACCCGCTGGCGGCCGTGGAGGCGTTGGCACGGGAGCCTTGATTCACCCCAGGATCGAGGTCCGCCATGCAGATCGACATCACCCGCCCCGTCGTCGCCCAGGCTTTCGAACGCTCGCGCCGCGCCCTGGAAGTCGTCCGGCGCCGCCTCGGCCGCCCCCTCACGGCGTCCGAGAAAGTCACCTTCGGCCATCTCGACAAGCCCGAAACGCAGGAGCTCGCGCCCGGCCAGGCGATCCTCGCGCTCCGGCCCGACCGCGTGGCGCTGCAGGACGCCACGGCGCAGATGGCGCTCCTCCAGTTCGCCCAGAGCCGGATCCCGCGCGTCGCGGTGCCGACCACCGTGCACTGCGACCACCTGATCCGCGCGCAGGTGGGCGCCCAACCCGACACGAGCGTCGCTCTCACCGAGAACAAGGAGGTCTACGACTTCCTCCTCGCGGCGTCCCGGAAGTTCGGCCTCGGCTTCTGGAAGCCGGGGTCGGGGATCATTCACCAGGTCGTCCTGGAAAACTACGCCTTCCCCGGCGGACTGATGATTGGCACCGACTCCCATACGCCCAATGCGGGCGGTCTCGCCATGATCGCGGTGGGGGTGGGAGGGGCCGACGCGGTCGACGTCATGGCCGGCCTCCCGTGGGAGGTGAAGCACCCGAAACTCGTGGGCGTACGTCTCACGGGCCGCCTCGAGGGATGGTCGGCGCCCAAGGATGTCATCCTCGAAGTCTGCCGGATCCTCACCGTCTCGGGCGGCACGGATCGCATCGTCGAGTACTTCGGGCCGGGCACGGCGTCGATCAGCGCCACCGGCAAGGGCACGATCACCAACATGGGGGCCGAGCACGGCGCCACCACCTCGTTCTTCCCGTACGACGCCCGCATGGCGACCTATCTGAAAGCTACCCGGCGGGGGGAGATCGCCGACCTGGCCGACCGGAACACCGATCTCCTGACGGCGGATGAAGAGGTCGAGAAACACCCCGAGAAGTTCTTCGAGCGCGTCATCGAGATCGATCTCTCGAAGCTGGAACCCCAGATCTGCGGCCCGCACACCCCGGATCTCGCGAGGCCGATCTCGAAAATGGCGGCCGACGTGCGGAAGCACCACTATCCCGACGACCTCTCCGCGGCCCTCATCGGGAGCTGCACCAACTCGTCGTACGAGGACATCGAACGCGTCGTCGACGTCGCGCGCCAGGCGGCGGCGGCCGGGATTCGCGCGGCGATCCCGTTCCTGGTGACCCCGGGCTCGGACCAGATCTTCGCGACGATCCGGCGCGACGGCCACATCGAGGCGCTCGAGAAGGTGGGGGCGACGGTGCTCGCCAACGCGTGCGGCCCGTGCATCGGCCAGTGGAAGCGGGCGGCGGACGTGCCGAAGCGGAACAGCATCCTGAACTCGTTCAACCGTAACTTCCCGGGGCGCAACGACGGGAGCCCCGACACGCTCTCCTTCATCGCCAGCCCCGAGATCGTGATGGCCGTCGGCCTGTCCGGGAAACTCTCGTTCAATCCGCTCAAGGACGAGCTGAAGACGCCGGATGGGAAGTCCGTGAGGCTCCGGCCCCCGGCGCCCGCGGCCGAAATTCCCGCCAAGGGATTCGCGGTCCCGATGGAGGGCTTCGTGGCCCCCTCGGGCGAGAGCGATACGGTCGAGCTGAAGGTCGATCCGAAGAGCCGGCGGCTCCAGCTGCTCGACCCCTTTCCCGCGTGGGATGGCGCGGATTTCCTCGAGTGCCCGCTGCTCTTCAAGGCGAAGGGCAAGTGCACGACGGACCACATCTCGCCGGCGGGGCCGTGGCTCCGGTTCCGGGGCCACCTCGACAACATCAGCGACAACATGCTCACGGGGGCGATCAACGCGTTCACCGGCAAGACGGGCGTGACGGTGAACCTCCTCGGAGGCGAGAAGGACCAGCCGGTGCCGGCGGTCGCCCGCGCGTACAAGGCGAAGGGGCTCCGGTGGGTCGTGGTGGGGGACTCGAACTACGGCGAGGGGTCGAGCCGCGAGCACGCCGCGATGTCGCCCCGCCACCTCGGCGCGGCGGCGGTGATCGCCCGCTCGTTCGCGCGGATCCACGAGACGAATTTGAAGAAGCAGGGCATCCTGGCGCTGACGTTCGCCGACGCCGCCGACTACGACAAGGTCCGCGAGACCGACCGCATCAGCCTCCTCGGGTTGAAGGATCTCGCGCCCGGGAAGCCGGTGAAGGCGGCGATTCATCACGAGGACGGGCCGCGCGAGGAGATCGAGCTCAAGCACAGCCTGACCGCGGAGCAGATCGAGTGGTTCAAGGCCGGGAGCGCGCTCAACCTGCTGAAATCGCGCCAGCCGGCGAAGAACTAGGGGGTTGCCGTCATGAAGATCATCCTCGCCCGCCACGCCGCCGCGGAGGACAAGGCGGCTTCGGACGCCGAGCGCCGGCTCACCCCGGAGGGGCACGAGCAGGCGGCGGTCATGGGCCGGCTCATCGCGGCGACCGTGGAGAGGGTCGAGCAGGTGTGGACGAGCCCCCTGCCGCGCGCGCTGGAGACGGCCGAGATCGCCGCGAAACATCTCGGGGTGATCCCCAAGATCGAGCCCGAGCTCGCCATCGGCGGCGAATTGGAGCAGCTCTGCTGGAAGATGCACCGCGAGGCCGTCACCACCCTGATGCTGGTGGGCCACCAACCGGACCTGGGCCGCCTGGCCGCCCGACTCCTCGGCCTCGTGAGCGAGATCTCGCTCAAGAAGTCGGGGGTCTGCATCGTCGAGACCTCCGATCCCGCCAGGCCGGTCGCGCGCGCCGTCGCGACGCTCGACCCCCGGCAGTACCGCGACATCCTCGAGGGACGCGAGTACGCCCCCTGGATGATGAAGAAGCAGGTCGTCGGCCCGTCTTCCTCCTCCCGGATCAACGTCCGATAATCTCTGTTATGTTGCCTTGAGAGCGGGGGAGATTGGAGCCGGAAATCCGCCCCAATAGACGTATATCCCCCAGAGATTCGAGGGCCCTTCCATGATCCGTTCCATCACCGCTCCGATCCTTGCCGTCAGCCTGCTCCTAGGGTTCCGATTCGCCGACGACAAGGAAGATCTCGCCAAGGCCGCCGAGAAGACGCGGGCGCTGGAGAACTACCGGTTCAAGGGCAAGATCGAGGTCGATGGGGTCCCCTTCATCTCCGAGCCCATCGATTACACCGGTTCGTACGTGAAAGACCAGGGATTCATCGCGAGCATGGGCCCGGTCGGGACGATCTTCCGGGTCGAAAAAAAGGTCGCGGTGAAAGATGCCGAAACCGGCATATGGTCCCTGGTGAAGGCCGGCCAGCAGAAAGTCGGCGAGGGGCCGATGGCCGGGCAGATCCCGGTGGTCGCGCGCGGTTTGAAGCCCCCCCACGAGGAATTCAGGAAATTCGAGGAGCGCTTCAAGGAGATCAGGAAGAAGGACGCGACGGAGAAGGTCGGCGACCTGGACTGCGCGGTCTACGAGGGTCCGCTGACCGAGAACGGCGTGCGGAGCATGCTCCCCGGCGGGGTGGGCGTGCTGCTCGGCAAGGGCACGTACGAGGGCACCGCGCGGGCGTGGATCGGCGGCCCGGAAGGGCGGATCGTGAAGTTCAAGGCCGACTGCAAGATCGAGATCGACGACGGTGCCCGGACCACGGAACTGACCGTGTCGCGGACCACCGAATTCAGCGACGTGGGGGCGGCGAAGGTCGAAATCCCGGCCGAGGTGAAGAAGCTCTTCGAAGAGACGGAGACGAAGTAGGTCCCCTACCGCGCCCGCGGGTGGGCGCCGTCGTACACCTGCCGCAGCCGGTTCGTCCCCACGTGCGTGTAGATCTGGGTCGTCGTCAGGTTCTCGTGGCCCAGCAATTCCTGGACGCTGCGCAGGTCCGCCCCGCGGTCCAGCAGGTGCGTCGCGAAACTGTGGCGCAGGGTGTGCGGGCTGACCCGTCGTTCCAGCCCCGCGGCCTTCGCGGCGGCGACGACGATCCGCCGCGCGCTCCGGACGTCGAGGCGCCCCCCGCCGGCGTTGATGAAGAGCCCCGCCTGGTCCGGCTTCGCCCGCGCGCGCCGCTCCTCGAGCCAGGCTTCGATCGCCCGCGTCGCCGCCTTCCCGATCGGCGCGAGCCGCTCCTTGCCCCCCTTGCCCTCGCGGACCCGCACCATCCCCGCCTCGAGCGTCGCGTCGGCGAGGTCGAGCCCCACCGCCTCGCTGACCCGGAGGCCGCCCGAGTAGATCGTCTCGAGGAGCGCCCGGTTTCTCCGACCGGCGAAATCGGAACCTCCGGCCGCCTCGAGAAGCCGTTCGACCTCCTTCTCGTCGAGGACGTTCGGCAGCTTCAGGTCCTTTTTCGGGTTGCGGAGGTGCGCCGCGGCATTCTGCTTCAGGATGCCCCGCCGCTCCAGGAATGCGAAGAACGTCCGGAGGCACGCCAGCGTCCGCGCGGTCGAGGACTTCGCGTAATCGGCGGAGGCGAGCTTCGCGAGGTACCGGCGGAGCGTCGCCACGTCCGCCCGCCCTGCCGCCAGGAACTCCTCGCCGCCGAGGAACTCCACGAACCGGCGGAGATCGCCGCCGTACGCCCGGAGCGTGTGCTTCGACAGGCGCCGCGCCCCCCGAAGGTGGCGGAGGAAGTCTTCAACGTGGGTCACATAGTCTATATCGGCTGATTTTTCGTTATGATGGGCGCCCTATGAGCGGCGCCGACGTCCGGATCCTGATGGGGAGCGACTCCGACCTGGAGCACCTGCAGGACGCCATCACGGTCCTGAAGGAATTCCACGTCAGCCACGACGTGCGCGTCCTTTCGGCCCACCGCACGCCGAAGGAGCTGACGGAGTACCTCGAGAAGGCCGACCGGGAGGGCGCGAAGATTTTCATAGGCGCCGCGGGCGGCGCGGCCCATCTCGCCGGCGTGATCGCGGCCCACACCACCAAGCCGGTGCTCGCCGTTCCCATTCCGACCGCGCTGGACGGGATCGACAGCCTGCTCTCGATGGTCCAGATGCCCGGCGGCATTCCGGTGGCGACGTTCGCGGTCGGCAAGGGCGGGTCGATGAATGCCGCGCTCTTCGCCGTGGCGGTGCTCGCCCTGTCGGACGGCGGGCTGGCGAACGACCTGGTCGCCTACCGAAGGCGGATGGCGGAGAAGGTCGCGGCCAAGGATGAAGCGCTCCAGAAGAAGTTGAAGGCCTAAGGTCAGACTTCGAACGGCCGGTCGATTCTCCCGCCTCCGGATTCCTCCTCCGAAAGCCGGTTGATCCGCTCGCGAAGCAGCTCCGCCGTGCGGGTCGTCCCGAGCCGGGGCAGCAGCTCCTGCAGCGTCCGCCTCGCCTCGTCCTTCCTCCCGAGCTTCGACTGCTGGATCTCGGAAATCCGGATGGCGAGCGTCGCCCGGTCCTCGGCGAGCTCGATCCGCTCCAGGGCGCGCCGGAAGTGCCCCACCGCGGCCTCGGCGCGTCCCTCGGCCAGCGCCGCGTCCCCCGCCCGTCGGAGCGGTCGCGGGTCTTCCTTCTCCTTCTCCGCTTCGTCGAGGAATGCGCGCTCGGCTTCCTCGAACTTGCGTTCGTGCATGAGCTTCTCGGCCGCGTCGTAGGTGCGCTTGACGACCATGGTGTCGATCCCCATCGCCGCGCGACCCGCTTCGTGAGCCGCCAAGCCGAGCACGTGCCAGAGCCACGGCACGAGGAGGACCAGTCCCGGCACGAACCCCACGAGCACCAGCCCCGCGCCCATCGGCGCCATGCCCTCCGCCGCGACCCCGGCGCCGCCGACCAGGAGGGAGAAGCCGAGGAAGATCGCGACAAGTCCGCCGATGATGAAGCGGGGAGAGTCGATGTACGCGCGGTCTTCGCGGGTGAGCTTCGAAAGAACGCCGCAGATCGTCCAGAAGGCGAGCGCGGAGCCCGCGAACCACATCATCGGGACATCAGGCGCGGTCCAGCATGGCGGGATTGCGCATGCGGCCGGCCGCCTCGTCGTAGGTGATCAGGCCCCGGAGGCAGAGGTCCTTCAAGGCCGCGTCCATGGTGCGCATTCCGTCCTTCGCGTGCGTCTCCATCATCGCGTAGACCTGCGGCGTACGCCCGTCGCGGATGAGATGGCTCACGCCGGTGGTGTTGCGCAGCACCTCGACGGCGGGCACCCTTCCCTTGCCGTCCGCCCTCGGGAGGAGCCGCTGGCTGATGACCCCGAGCAGGCACATCGAGAGCTGGCCCCGGACCTGGTTCTGCTGGGCGGCCGGGAACGGATCGACGATGCGGTCGATCGCCTGCACGCAGTCGTTCGTGTGGAGCGTGGCGAGGACGAGGTGGCCCGTCTCCGCCGCCGTGAGGGCGCACGCGATCGATTCGGCGTCGCGCATCTCCCCCACCAGGATGACGTCGGGCGTCTCGCGCAGGACGTGGCGGAGCGCGTCGGCGAAGGACTTCGTGTCGAGGCCGACCTCCCGCTGCTCGATCACGGACTGGGCGTTGGTGTGGACGAATTCGACGGGATCCTCGACGGTGATGATGTGCGCCCGCCGCTTCCGGTTGATCCGGTGGATCATCGCGGCCTGCGTGGTGGACTTGCCGTGGCCCGCCGGCCCCGTGACGAGGACGAGGCCCTGCGCGGCGAGGGCGAACTCCTCGATCACCGGGGGCAGGTTGAGGATCTCGATTTCCGGGATGGAGTCCGGGATCAGCCGGAATACCGCCCCCACCGCCTGGCGCTGGAAGAAGGCGTTGCCCCGGAACCGGTGGCGGCCGTCGAGGGTGAAGGAGAAGTCGAGCTCGAGCTCCGCCTCGAGGCGCGCGACCTGGTCGTCCCGGAGGACGCCGTAGATCATCTTGCGGACGGTGGCGGCCGCGAGGGGCGTCCGGCCGTCCAGCGTGATCTGGCCGTGGATCCGGAGCGCCGGCGCCGAGTCGGCGCTGAGGATGACGTCCGACGCGGCGGACCGCAGGGCCCGGCGCAGGAGGTCCGTGAGATCGGGCGCGGGCGCGCCCTCCCCCCGGCCTACTTCGGCTGCAGCATCATCTTGTTCTTGAGGTCGGAGCACTGGTTGAGCCGGTTGTTGACCGAGTCGAAATCCTTCGCCTGGGCCACCTTCGGATGGGTCGGATAGTCCTGCTTCAGGCGCAGGAAGAGCTTCTCGGCCTCGAGGATGTCGCGGAACATGAAGGCGATCTCGGCGAGGCGGTGGACCGCGTCGCCGCTCTTCACCTTCTCGAAATCGGGGCTCTCGAGAACGGCGGTGTAGAGCGCGCGGGCGTCGACGTAGTCGCGCAGCGTCTCGCGCCCCTCGGCGAGGTCCCACAGGTTCTTCGGCTCGGGATCCTCCTGGAACGACTTCTCGAGACGGTCCAGGTTCTCGCCGTTCTGCTTGATTCGTCCCGCCAGCTCCGCGGTCCACTGCCGGCAGGCGGCGCAGTAGCCGGTCCACGGCGGGTACTCTCCGCCGCTATCGGCGAACCGCTTGTCGACCTTGTTGCGGATGTCGGCGGCCCCGGCCTCCTGGTGCTGGAGCGTGAGATTGCGCATGAGCCCGGCGCCGGTTCGCGCGAGGAGGATGGCGTTCGGATCCATGGGATTGCGGCGGGAGACGGCGGTGACCCGCCGGAACCCGAGCTCCAGCGCCTCCAGCAGGATGGCCGTCGAGTTCTTCAGGTTCCCGAACGCGCACTGCGATTCGCCCAGGTGAAAATTGCGCTCGAGGAGGTCCTTGATGTTCCCGATGGACTTGGTGATCTCCCCCTCCCTGGCGCGGGTCTCGGTCTGGACCTTCGCCCGGAGCGCCTGGATCTTCTGGTACTTCTCGACGCGCAGCTTCCGGTCCCGGTCCTTGCCTCCGCGGTCCGCGAGCCGCTTGTCGGCTTCGTCCAGCTTCGACTTCTGCGCGGCCACGAGCGCGGTCGCCGCGTACCGCGTCCGGAGGATCTGCAGTTCCCTGTTGGGATCGAACCGGGGCGAGAACTCGGGGTCCTTCATGGCCGCCTGGAGCCGGTCGAAGTGCTTCTGCGCCTCGATCTCGTCGGCGTCGCCGTAGACCAGCTCCTCGGCGAGGGGCTTGAACTCCGCGACGAATTTCTTCGACGCGTCGTCCGCGTTCCGTTCCAGCCCGCGGATCTCCTCGGCGGCCCGCTCGTAGTGGCCGACCTCGAGGCAGAGGATCGCCAGGCCCATGGACCACTTGGCGTCGGGGTTCTTCAACCCGCCCCGGAGGTGGGCGAGGAATTCGGGGAAGAGGTCTCCCGCCTTGGGGCCCCCGAGGATTTCGGAGAACGAATTGTCGAGCTGGCTGCGCGCGCCGATCCCGATCGTCAGGTTGTCGTCGGAGACCTTCAAAACGGTCCCCGAGAGATTGCCGAGCGTGATCTTCCGGTTGACCTGCTGCGCGGGATCGTTCCAAAGCCGGATGAAGGTCTCCTTGAACTCGGCGAGCGTCCGGAGCGCGGAGATCCGGGACTGGATCAGGGCCTCCGTGGCGGGCAGCCGGGGGAAGCGGCCGGGCGAAGGGCGGAGCGCCTGGGCCTCGGCGAGCACCGCCTTGGGATCGAACTTGAGAACCAGGTCGTGCCAGCGCCGGGCCGCGGCCTCGTAGTCGCGCCGGTCGAGCTCCGCGAGCTTGCGCGATTCCTCCGCGGCGCGTTCCGCGGCGACGCGGTTCGCCTCGCTCCAGCGGGCGTGGATCTCGACCAGCCGGTCCTTGGCCAGCTTCGCGGGCTCGGCCAGCGAATCGCGCGACGTGGCCTCGAGCAGCTCGACCGCCTTCGCGAATTCCCCCTGGTTGGCCAGTTCCGCGGCGAGCTTCACGACTTCCTCGTATCGCTTGCGCGCCTTCTCGACCACGAGCTCCTGGTGCCGGCGCGCGGCGGCGTCGTAGAGAAGCGAATTGTAACGGTCCTTGGATTCCCACACGTACGAGGCGAGGTCTCCCAAGTACCGGTTATATCCTTCCCAGGCGTCCCGATAGCGGTGCTCCGCCGTAGCCTTGTCCGCCTCGGTGCGCGTCGTCTCGAACGCGGCGCGGCGCTTGACGACTTCCGCCTTCCAGTCGGCGATCGTCTTGGCCCGCCCGCCCGCCTCCAGCGCCGCCTCCGTGCCCTTCCATCCGGGATCGGCGGCGAACGTCTGGTATTCCCGCATCATCTTGTCGGCTTCGGCGAGGTCCTCCTTGCCGCCCTGAAACGTCTGGAGGAGCTGCTTCCACGCTTCGCGGTCGGCTTCGTCGAGCACGGCGAGCTGTTTCGCCGCCTTGAGGCCGCGAAGCCGGATCTGGAGCGCCTCCTTGCGGCGGGACGCGTCCCTGGCCCACTCGGTGCCGGGCCAGCGCTCGGCGATCGCGTCGTACATCTTCAGCACGTCGTCGAAGGCCTCGAGCCGGCGGTCGTCGAGCTTGCCTTCCTCGAGGACCGCGAGATCCCGTTTCACTTCCGCCCCGCTGGCATCGGAGTCCGACGCCGCGGATCCCGGGCCCTGCGTGGCCGGGGGGCTCTTTTTGAGCATCGCCATGGCGCCGAGGACGCCGCCCACCACGACGACGACCAGGAGGGCCACGGCGGACGCCAGGAGCTTGCGGCTGACGGGAGCCGGCTCGCGGGCGGGCGCAGAATCGCCGCGCGCGTCGCGGACCCACCCCTCGAGGTCGGCGATCACCGAGGTCATCGACTCGGTCCTCTGCTCGGGAAGCCGCGCCATCATCCTGGCGCAGATCGCGCTGAGCGCCGGCGGCACGTCGGCGACGGCGGTGGCCAGGGGGACCGCCTCCTCGCGCGCCTTGCGGTTCACGAGCTCGCGCACGCTGGCCGCCTGGAAGGGCGTGAATCCCGCGATCATGCGGTACATCGTCGAGCCGAGGGAGTAGATGTCGCTCCGGTAGTCCGCGGACCGGCCGAGGACCTGCTCGGGCGCGATGTAGTGCGGCGTCCCGATGACCGTGTTCTCGTCGTCGGCGGAGAGCTTCTCTCCGAGCCGTTGCGCGAGGCCGAGGTCGCCGATCTTGATCGCGTTCGCCTCGCCGAGCATGAAGTTGTCGGGCTTCACGTCCCTGTGGATGATCTCCTTGCGGTGGGCGTACTCGAGGCCGCGCGCCGCGTCGAGGATCATCCGCACCGTCTCGTCCACGGGGACTTTCCGCTGGCGGTTGAGCAGGTCCTGGACGCTCCCGCCGGGGACGAACTCCATCGAGAAGTAGTACTGGTCCTCGGATTTCTTGACGTCGTAGACCTGGACGATGTTCGGGTGGTTGAGTTTCGCGGCGGCGCGGGCCTCGTGCACGAAGAGGTCCACGAAGTCCTTGTTCTTGAGGTGCTCCTCGGAAATGATCTTCAGCGCCACGATCCGCTGGAGGTCGACCTGCTCCGCCTTGTAGACGGTCCCCATCCCGCCGCGGCCGACGCGCTCGAGGAGCTTGTATCCGCCGAGCCGCTTGCCGATGAGCGGATCCTCGCCCGCGTCGTCCGCCAGGAACGAGTAGGTCGTCTCGCCGACGCGGACCAGGTCCCCCGGGTTGAGGCGCGCCTCGCGCGCCGGATGGCCGTTGACGAGGGTCTGGTTGAGGCTCTCGAGGTCGACGAGCCAGAGCCCGTCGGGGCGGGGCTCGATCTTGAAGTGCATCCGCGAGGCCATCGTGTCCTTGATCTGGACATTCGCGGAGGTGTCCCGGCCGAACACGATCGTCGTCTTGGCCGGAAGCGGGATCGACCGCCCCTTTTCGTGCCCTTTTTCGACGATCAGGCGAGGCATGGAGTTCTCACTATACTCTCTTTGACGTTCCGAAGAGGGCCGTACCCACGCGAATGTGGGTGGCGCCCTCCTCGATGGCCGCCTCGAAATCGCCCGTCATGCCCATCGAGAGGCCGTCGACGCCGCAGGCCGACGCCAGGTCTTTGAGTTTCCGGAAATAGGGACGGGCCGACTCCGGCGGACCTTCCGGAGCCATCGTCATCAACCCGACCACTTCGAGATGGGGTTTGGCCGATCGCACCTCCCCCACCGCGGCGGAGGTCTCCTCGGGGCGAAATCCGCCCTTGGACGCTTCGCCGCTGACATTCACTTGAACAAAGACCGGGAGGCGGCGGTTGCGGACGGCGCACCGTTTTTCCAGATCGTCGGCGAGTCCAGCTCGATCGAGCGAATGGACGACGTGGAACGTCTCGACGACCCGCTTCGCCTTGTTCGTCTGGAGGTGTCCGATGAAATGCCACCGGACGTTCGGGGCGGATCTCGCGGCGCGCGCCGAGCCCTCGACCGCGCGGCTCTCGCCCAGGTCGCGCACGCCGAGCTCCAGGATCGCCTCGACCTCGTCCTCGCCGGCGTACTTGGTCACGGCGACCAGGGTGACTTCTTCCGGCTTGCGGCCGGCGCGGCGGCAGGCGGCGTCGATCCGCTCGCGTACGCGGTACAGGTTGTCCCGGACGCGGAGGGCGACGGTCGGCGAGGGCATTACTTGAAGAGGTCGGCCGGTTCGACGAAGGAGCGGCGGATGAGGGCGTCGCGGAGGGTTTTCTGGTTGGCGCGGCGCTTGGCGGCCTCCAGCTGCTTGCGGATGAAGGGCTGGGCCTCTTCGAAGGTCTTGGCCTTCTCGTTCACCTTCCGAAGGATGTTGAAGAGGTTGACCGTGTTGCCGTCGACGATCACGTCGCTCGTCTCGCCCTCCTTAAGGGTCTCGAAGAGGAACTGCGTCGTCTCCTTGGAGAAGGGCGAATCCTTGGGCGTGAGGTTCTCATACACCGGGGAGGACTTGCCGTCCTTGCCTCGGGGCATGAGGCTGATGTCCATGTAATAGACCGCGAGGTAGAAGAGCGGCGAGCCCTCCTTGTGTTTCCGCCGGATGGACTGCACCAGGCGGGTCTTCTCGTCGCGCTCCTCGGGCGTCTGGAACTGGAAGGCGAGGCGGACGAGGTCCATCTGCTGGATCGCCTTGAACTGCTCCGCGTTGGCGGTGTAGTACTCGCGCATCTCCTCGGGCGAGACGAACTCGATGAGGAGCATCACCTTCGAGTTCGGGTTGCGGAGCGGCTCCGTGACGAGCCGGGAGAAGAGCAGCTGGATCGTGCGGTCCTTCCGGATGATGTCCCGGTACTCCGAGATGCTCAGGTTCTCGACGGTGTTGATGTAGTGCTGGAACTGTTCGGGGGAGTAGCCGCTGCGCTTGCGCTCCCCTTCCACGATGCCGTCCACATCCGCCTCGGCCACGGTGATGCCGTAGTTCTTGGCTTCCTGGAGGAAGAGCATCCGCTCGGCGAGGACGCGGAGCTGGTTGCGCCGGAGTTCGGGGATCCGCTGCTCGGGCGAGATCGTGCGGAGGGTCATCTCGACTTCGTCCCAGGTGATGATCTCGTTGTTGATCCGGGCCGCGATGCCGGAAGGCCGGGGGCCGACCGGGGGGACCACCTTGGCCGGCTCCTGCCGGGGAGCGGCGAGCGCCAGGACCAGGACGGGGAGAATCAGCGACTTCATGAGAGAGTGTCCAGTTTAGAGGGCGCCACCCGCCGGGTCAACCGGAGCCGCGCGTCCCCGACGCCCGGAATGCCGATAAATCCAAGGATGATCGAGGACATCGAAGAATTCCTGACCAGTCTCCAGGTGGAGCGCGGGTGCAGCCCGCATACTCTCGCCGCCTACCGACGCGACCTGGGACGATTTCGAAAGTGGGCGCTCGAGCGAGCCCTTCCGTCGGCGGATCGCCTGACCGGCCCGGTGCTCGAGGAATTCCCGCTCTGTCTCGAAGAGGCCGGCTTGTCTCCGGTTTCGGTTGGCCGGGCCATCGCGGCCGTACGGTCCTTCCTGCGGTTCCTCGCGCGTGAAGGCCGGGCGAAGGCCGATCTTTCCCGGGCGCTCCCCATGCCGTCCCGGCGTCGATCGTTGCCGGAGGTGCTCAGCCGGACCGAGGCGGCCCGTCTCTGCGACGTCGGCGCCATCGGCGGGATCGCTCCGCTCCGCGACCGCGCCATTCTCGAACTCTTCTATGCCTGCGGCGTACGGGCGTCGGAGCTGGCGGGACTGAGCCTCCAGGATCTCCATCTCGACGCGTCGTACCTGCGGTGCTTCGGCAAGGGGTCGCGGGAGCGCGTCGTCCCCATGGGCCGGTCGGCGGTGGCGGCCTTGCGGGCATGGATCGAGAATGAGCGGCCCGCATTTGCGCGGGATTCCCGGATGCTCTTCGTCGGGCGGCGCGGGACGGGGTTGAATCGCGCGACTCTATGGAAGATCGTGCGGAAGGCAGCGCGGCGGGCGGGCCTGACCCGGCGCGTCTATCCTCATGCGCTGCGCCATTCGTTCGCGACGCACCTGGTGGAGGGTGGCGCCGACCTTCGGTACGTCCAGGAGATGCTGGGCCACGCGAGCGTCGCCACGACCCAGATCTACACCCACGTCGACCGGTCGCGGCTCAAGTCGATCCACGCCAAGTTTCACCCGCGCGGTTGAGCGGCGGGCTTCTTGAAGATCACCTCGTTCAGGCTTCCGGTGCGGTATCCCTGCAGGTCGAGCGTCACGTAGGCGTACCCCAGGTTCCGGAGTTCGCGGGCGACGTGGTCCCGGATCTCCGGCTCCATGAGGCGTCGAACCCCCGCCTCGTCCGTTTCGATGCGGGCGATCGTATCGTGATGACGGACGCGCAGCTGGCGCAGGCCGACGCGACGCAGGATCTCTTCGGCGCGCTCGATGATCGCGAGCTTCTCCGCCGTGACTTCCTGGCCGTACGGCACGCGCGACGAGAGGCAGGCGGCGGCGGGCTTGTCCCACGTCGGCAATCCGAGCTCGCGCGAGAGGCGACGGATCTCCAGCTTCGTGAGGCCCGCTTCCGCGAGCGGCGCGCGGATCCGAAGCTCGTGGGCGGCCCGGGCGCCGGGCCGGTGGTCGGACGCGTCGTCCGCGATCTCGCCGTACGCCACCCACGCGAGCCCTTCCCGCTCGGCGAGGGGGACCAGCTTCTCAAAGAGCTCCGACTTGCAGAAGTAGCACCGCTCGGGGGAATTCTCCCGATAACCGTCGCGGTCGAGCTCCCGCGTTTCGATGAGAAGGTGCCTTGCGCCCATGTCGCGGGCGTAGCGCTCGGCCTCTTCCCGTTCCGAGTTCGCGAACGAAGGACTGAGCGCGGTCACGGCGACGGCCTGCGGCCCGAGGACGTCATGCGCGACCCGGAGCAGGAAGGTGCTGTCGACGCCCCCCGAATAGGCGACGAGCGCGCTTCCCATTTCGCGCAGGATGTCGCGGAGGCGCCGGAGCTTTTCGGCGTCGTTCATTCGATCTCCGCTTCCGGGGGCGGCTTTTCGCGACGGGCGATTCCCACCGCCGCCGCGGCGCCCATCAGGGCCGCTTCGAAGGAGAAGAACGCGATGACGGGCCAGATCTCGCCCGACCCGAAACCGTACGTGTGAAGTCCCTTGCCGAAAATGAAATTCACCCCGTAGTAGCAAAGAATGACGAGCATGAATCCGCCGAGGGCGCAGAGGGCCGTGCCAAGGCCGCGGACGTAGCCCGTGAACCGGCCGTGGAGCGTCACCAGGTAGGCGATGAGCGTGATGAGCGCCCACGTCTCCTTCATGTCCCAGCCCCAGGGACGTCCCCACGCCTCCCCCGCCCACACCGCGCCGAGGAGAATCCCGGTGAGCAGGAAGAGTACCGTCACCTGGAGCGCCCGGTACATCACGACGTCGAGCGACTCGAGGGCCGATTCCTTTTCGGGCGACTCCCTCTTGAGGAGGTGGACCAGCAGGTAGATGTGGCCGAGAACGCAGATGATCGCGGCCCCCGCGTAGCCCGTCATGATGATGGGCACGTGGATCGTCATCCAGAAGGTCTGGAGCGCCGGCTGGAGATTCGAGATCGCCGACTGCTCCGCGAAAATCGGGACCGTCTGCGCGAGCAGGATCATGAGGCACGAAACCGTCGACCCCGCGAGGCCGAATACGCGCTTCCGAAGCAGGAGTTCCGCCAGGAGCGAAATGATCCCCGCCCCGAAGGCGACCATGATCATGGACTCGTAGTGGTTCGAGAGCGGGTAACGGCCGGCGATGGTCCAGCGGAGCGCGTAGCCGTACGCGATGACGGCGATGGCGGCGATCTGAGACGCGACGCCAAAACCCCAGACCTTGCCCGAGTCGAGGACGTAGGCCGCGATGTAGAGGAGCAACGCGAGCGCGCACACCCCGGCCGCGATCGAGAATGGCTGGAGCTTCTGATAGTAAAGTTCGCGGTCGATCTCTTCGTCCGAGGGGTATTCCGGAGGATTGGCCGCCTTGAGCGCGGCGGCCAGGCCCGCGATAGCCGAGTTCAGCTCCCCCATCTCGCCCTTGGCCAGTGCGGCCTTGACCCTCGCGAACCCCTCGAGGATTTTCCGAAGCGTCTGCTCCCGGCCCTTCGCCGGGTCATTCTTCAGGAAATCATCGAGCGCGGCCTTGGCGGCCCGGAATCGCGGGTCGGTGGGCTGGGTTTCCGAGAAATAGAGCCGCAGGTCCGCGGGAGTCATCCATCCGCCGGTCGGGCCGAACGGCACGGGCACGATGGCGAGGAGTCGCTCCTCGAAGACGGCCTGCACGTAGTCCTGTTTCCGAATGAGGGAGAGAAGCGCTCTCTGGGCGGACGTGGCATTGTCGGGATCGATTTTCCGTTCTTCGGCGTGAAGTTCCTCGCGGCAACCGTCGAAGTCCCGCAGACTGAAGTAAAGCCGGTTTTCGTCGAGGCGGTACTTCCGCTTCAGGTCGGGGTGATCCACCCGGATGAAATTGAGGGCGCGGAAACGCTCGGGCTCGGCCACGAGCCGGAGCAGGGACTCGACCGGCTCCGCGTCGCCGAAAACCTCCACAAAGTGGTTCGTTTCAGGATCGCGATAGCCCGGAAATCGCTCCTTGCCGGTTATGGCGCGGAGCACTTCCCGGGCGCACGTGTCGAGGGGCTTGACGCGGCCGCTGTGGAGAATCGCGATGCGGCTCGCCGTCGCGCTGTCGAACGCGGCGCCCGCCGCGCCCGCGGTGAGCGCGAGGGCCGTCGCCGCGAGAATCGCCTTCATCACGACGTCACCTTACTCCCTTCGCGGCGCGGAAGCTACCGCGTGACTTTCTCGAGCGGCTCCAGCGCGAATCCGCCCTTCCGGTCGTCCGAGATCCGCGCCATGCAGACGTTGGGATCGTGCTCGAAGACGTTCACCCAGCGTTCGCGCATCGCCTCCGCGACGAGCTGCTGCTTGAGCGACGCGACCTCGTGCGGGTAGAGGTCGTACCCCATGACCCACGCGGGCTTGATGTGGGCCGTCGTGGGCAGGAGGTCCGCCCAGTAGATCGCCTTCTCGCCGCGGCTCTCCATGCGGACGACTTGGTGGTGCTTCACGTGTCCGCCCGTGAGGACGCAGCGTACGCCCGGCACGATCTCGTAATCGCCCCTGATGAGCTTCACGCGCCCCGCCTTCTGGAGCGGGAGGAAATCATCGGGCATGTAGCTGCCCTTCGTCCGGGGATTGGATTCCTGCGCCTCGCGCCACATCCCCTCCTGGATGAGGTACGTCGCATTCGGATAGGTCGGGACGAGTTCGCCGTCCCGAAGGATCGTCGCGCCGCCCGCGTGGTCGAAATGGAGATGGGAGAGCACGACGAAGTTCACGTCCTCCGGCTTCACGCCGATCTTCGCGAGGCTCTCGGGCGTGGTGGGCGGATGGACGACGGCGTACATGTCCACGAACTTCGCGTCGTGTTTCGTGCCGATGCCCGTGTCGACGAGGATGTTGTTCCCGTGGGCCTTGAGCAGGAGATTCGTCAGCGAGAGCGTGATCCGGTTCTTCTCGTCGGCGGGCGCGACCCGCTCCCAGGCCACTTTCGGAACGATCCCGAACATCGCGCCGCCGTCGAGGCGGAAGAAGCCGTCGGTCACGGCGTGCAGCTCGAACTCGCCGAGTCGGATCATGCGGTCACCTTCATCATCAGGAGGATCACGAGGGCGGCCGTATTGAGGCACCATCCGGCCGAGAGGATTTCGCCGGTCTGGAGCGCGCGGACGGGCCGGGTCGCCACCCACCCGCGGGCGATCAGGACCACGACGAGGGCCAGGATGAGGTCCGCGCCGGCGATGCCCAATCCGAGCCAGAGCGCATCCACGCGGGGAAGGACGATGGGGCCGAGCATGCCGCCGATGGTCCCGAGGGTCGTGAGCGCGAAGAGGAGCAAGGCTCCGGACGACGCGAGCGGCGCGTCGGTTCCCGCGTGGCCCGCCTTGAGGAGCCGCTGGAGGAAGGGCTTGAGGAAGAACATGAAGATCGCGCCGGAGATCGCCATCACCCAGCCGAGATAGAGGATTTTCTTCCCCGGATCCTTGGAGATCTGAAAGATGCTCACGCGCGGGTCGTCCGGGTCCCAGCTCGCCTGGTAGATCACGAACCCCTTGTACTTCATCGGGGTGTTGACCTGGATGGTCGCCTTCGTGACGTCCCCCGAATCGTGATCCTGCAAAGTCACGTCGCTCTCGAAAGTCTTGGGGCTCTGCGTGCCCTTGTTGAACTTCACCCGGAAATCATCGAGCTTCAGCGAGAAGGGAAGGTCGCGGTACTGCTTCCCCTGGAAGACGACGAAGACGCGCCGGCTTCCCACGGTGAATGTGGCTCCATCGCCGAAGAACTTAACCCACTTGGTCTCGCGGTGGTTCTCCGATTCGACCCGGAGCCGGAGGGCGGGATTTCGCGGCGTGCTCTTGCGGACCTCGGCCGGCACCGCGATATCCTCGGCCTTGTCCATCCACTGGACGAGTTCGATATCCATGGGAAGTTTCATGAAGGGATACTTGAGCTTCTTGCCCGCCTCCAGGACTCCCGCCTCCCGTTGGCCTTTCTCGTTCAGGAAGAGATAGCGGAGTCCCGAAGGCGTCCTGCAGAAGTACACCGCGCCCTTGCCTCCAAGGACGGTGTCGGCCGTGAATTTGGGACGAAGCCGCGCCTTGAAGTCCGGAGCCGTGGCGGGTCCCGGGGGAGAGAGGCGTTTCGGTGAGGAGTCGGTGTCGATGGCCTGGGCTTCCCAGGTCTCGGCCTGGCGGCCCGATCTCGCGATTTCGAATCGGACCCAGAAGTCGGGGGCGTGTTCGCCGGGCATTCCCCACGAAAGCACCGTGACCTGCGCACCGCCGACGCGTACGGGCGTCTCCTTCTCCTTGGCCAGGTCGATGTCCCGGGACTCCCCGTCGACCGTGATCACGAGCGTCCCCTCCTCCCCGGCGGGCTCGCTCAGGTTGGCGAAGGCGGTGTCGGTGAAATCCAGCATGAGAAACGCGAGGGGTCCGTAACTCAGGGGTTTGTTCATCTTGAGGACCGTCCGCTTCGGTTCCTCGTCCTGCGGGTGGAGGGCGATCACGGCGACGGTCTCGGTGCCGTCCGGGGTCGGGCGGTACGTCGGATCGAGGACGACGTTCGGGAGGAATTCCTCGACGTGCAGGTAGACCGGAGAGTCCTTGAGCTTGAAGGTCCGGCGTTCCGTCGATGGCCGGTAGGGATTGTAGGCGATCGGGAACGAGGCGCGCGCGCGGTCGGAGGTCGTGACGAGAATCTCGTTCTGATTCTCAATCGTGAAGGATTCGTACGTTTCCCCCTTGACGGCCTGGAGGTCCCCGAAGTGTTTCAAGTTGAATGTCAAGGCCGCGCCGATCATGAGCGTCAGGATGCCGCTGTGGGTGATGAGGAATCCCCACATCCAGAAGAATCGCCACGGGACGCGCTTCACGGTGCAGACCGTGAGGTTCACCATGAGCAATACCATGAGGATGTTGAACCACCAACCCCCGTACCAGTCCTGCCGCAGCGCCCCGAACGAGATGTCGTATCCCAAGTTCGGATCGAACTGGTTGATGACCGTCGGGGCGATGAGCGCAAGCAGCATCGCGGAGAGCAGGATGATGAGAAACCAGAGGGAGCCGAGGAAGTTGTAGATACGCCGGGGCAACGGGATGTTCGAAGACACGATCCGCTTTTAACTCCTGTGGGAGGCCGATTGTAGCGCGTGGGGCGAAGGACCGCCATGGATTGCCGGGGCCGGAGGCCGACGGACCGGCCGGTCCGTCCGCCTCCAGCCCCGCGTGGGCGGGTCTGCAGGCCGCCCACAGGGAGCGGAGGTTAGCTAGAGAGGACGACCCTACTATGACGCGAACGGGTGAAAGGAATCTGAGAGGAAAATTAAATCGCTCTAATTGGCTGGAATGCGTCGAACGCCGACTCTCCGAATCTACGGGAAGAGCACGATCTTGCCGGCGCGCGAATCGCGCTCCTGGATCGTGGCGAAGGCGGTCTCGAACTCGGTCAGCTTGTGTCGGTGGGTGATCACGGGACGCGGATCGAGGCGACCCGAGTCCAGGAGTCGCTGCATTTCCTCCCACGTCTCGAACATGAGCCGGCCCACGATGCCGAGCACCTTGCGGCCCTTGAGGATGACTTCGTTTCCCCAGTCCAGCTCGACCGGTCGCGAGGGGATGCCGAAGGCGACGAACGTGGCGCCCTTCTTGAGCGACTTGAACGCGTTCACGATCGCGGTGACGTTGCCCGACATCTCGAAGGCGACGTCGAGCCCGTGGCCTCCGGCGCGTTTCGCGAGCGTGGCCGCGATGTCCGGGTCGGCGCCGTCGAACGTCTCGGAGGCGCCCATCGTTTTCGCGAGTGCAAGGCGATGGCGGTTCACGTCGACGGCGTAGACCGTGGCCGCGTCGTTGGCCTTGGCGCAGTTGATCGCGAAGAGGCCGGCGGGTCCGCATCCGAAGACCGCCACGGACTTGCCCTTGACCCCCGCCGCGCTCACGGCGTGGACGGCATTCCCCATCGGTTCCATGAGCGTCGCGACTTCCGGGGGCAGGCCGGGCGAGCTCTTCCACGCGCACTCCGCAGGCACCGAGATGAACTCCGCGAAGCTGCCGTTCCGATGGACGCCGATGATCTGGAGGTTGTCGCAGATATGCTTCATGCCGTGCGTGCATTGATGGCACGTGCCGCACGCGACATGACTTTCCACGGCGACCCGGTCCCCCGCCTTGAGACGTCTCACGTTGGATCCAACGTCGACCACCTCGCCGGCCAACTCGTGGCCCACGACCACGGGAGGCTTCATCTGCGACTGCGCCCACGTGTCCCAGTTGAGGATGTGGAGATCCGTGCCGCAAATGGAGGTCGCGAGGACGCGGACGAGCACGTCGTCGGGGCCCGGCTTCGGGACATCGATCTCGGCCAGCGCGAGGCCCGGCGCGGCGGTCTGCTTGAAGACGGCCTTCATCCGGCTCATGGAGTGGAGACCTTTCGCGCCGGTTTCCTGGGCGCCTTCACGAGCGCCCGAAGCGCCGCGAGGTTCACGGCGTCCATGTCGTTTTCCTTCGGAGTCTCGAGGACCTTCGGAACCTCCTGGAACTTCGGGTCGTTCATGAGGAATCCGAAGGCGTCGAGGCCGATGCATCCCTGGCCGAGGTTCTCGTGGCGGTCGACGCGGCAGCCGAGGTCCTTCTTCGAATCGTTGACGTGGAACGCGCGGAGCTTGTCGAGGCCGATGTGCCTGTCGAACTCCTCCATGACGCCGTCGTAACAGCCGCGCGTCCGGAGGTCGTACCCCGCCGCGAAGACATGGCAGGTGTCGAAGCAGACGCCGACCGCGTCAAAGCCGTCGAGGATACGGGCCATTTCGTCGAACCGGCTGCCGAGCGTCGCGCCCTGGCCCGCGGTGGTCTCAAGGAGAATCCGGCTGCGGAATCCGCTCGTCCTTTTCAGGATTTCGGCGAGCGCCTCGCGCATCCTGGCGATTCCGGCCTCGGCGCCCGACTCGCCGGGCGACCCCGGGTGGCTGACGAGGAAATCGAGCCCGAGCCGCTCGCACCGCTCGAGTTCTTCGGCGAAGGCGTCCACCGATTTCCGCCAGAGATCGGGTTTCGGCGAGGCCAGGTTGTGCAGGTAGGTATCGTGGGCGAAGGCGACCTGGATCTTGTGCGTCCCCACGGCCGCCTTGAATTGCTTCGCGTCGTCGTCGGTGATCGGCTTCGCGCGCCACTGCCGCTCGTTCTTGGTGAAAATCTGGATGGCGGTGCATCCGAGGGCCCCGCCCTTCTCGCACGCGAGGTGGAGCCCCCCCGCGATCGACATGTGGGCGCCAAGCAGCATGGCGGGGATTATAGGGGAGCGATCAGCTTTCAGCTATCAGCTGTCAGCATCAGAAGCGGTGAGCTGGGAGTCGACGGCCGGACTGAAACCACTCAGTCTGACCGCTTCTGAAACTGTCGGCCGAACGCTGTCGGCTGAGGGCTATTCCAGGATCTCAAACCCCGCGTCGCGGATCATCTGGTGGTCGGCGTTCGGAGCGTTCCCGGGGGTCGTGAGGTACCCGCCCGTGAAGATCGAGTTGCAGGGCCAGAGCGCGAGAGGCTGGAGGGAGCGCAAGTTGACCTCGCGCCCGCCGGCGATCCGGATGTCGCGCGTCGGATTGACGAACCGGAATAGGCAGAGGACCAAGAGCGACTTCCGGGGCGCGGGCGGTTCCAGGTGCGAGAACGCGGTCCCGGGTCGCGGATCGAGGAAATTGACCGGGATCGAGGTCGCTCCCGACCGTCGGGCGGCAAAAGCCATCTCGACGATCTCCTCGTCCGACTCCCCCATCCCGACGATGCCGCCGCTGCACGCCTCCATCCCGACGCGCTGGACGAGTTGCACGGTATCCCAGCGGTCCTGGTACGTGTGCGTCGTGCAGACCTCGGGGAAGCGGCGCTCGCTCGTCTCGAGGTTGTGATTGAAGCGGTCGACGCCCGCCTCCTTGAGCCGGCGCGCCTGCTCCTCGCGGAGATTTCCGAGCGACGTGCAGACGCGGATGCCCACGTCGCGCTTGATTTCCTGGACGGCGGCGCAGATCGTATCGAGTTCCTTGTCGCTCGGCCCGCGGGTCGACGTGACGATGCAGAACTTCCACGCCTTGTGTTCTCTCGCCTTGCGGGCCGCCGCGACCATCTCGTCCTTCGCGAGGAGGCGGTACTTCTCGACGTGCCCTTCGGCGACGGACGACTGCGAGCAGAAGCCGCAATCTTCCGGGCAAAGCCCGCTCTTGGCGTTCAGGAGGACGTGGATTTTCACCGTGCGGCCATGAAAGTGGCGGCGTACGCGGAAGGCGGCGTCCATGACGGACAGGAATTGGTCCTCACCGGCGCGGAGCACCTCGCGCCCCTCCTCCATGGAAGGGGGCTCGTCGCGGATGGCCCGTTCGGCGATGTCCTGCCAGTCGGTCATGAGAAGTGGCTGGAAACGATGTCCTCGAGGCGGTCGGAAAGGGTCTCCCAGGCGACCCCGGGGTCCTTCGTGACGGTCACGAAGTTGGCGATCATGAAGACGCTCTTCACCCCGGGGA
>Ga0075423_10000406_pt1 | contig 34374 bp, 23 predicted proteins | sample SoiMethybrSBSTD2_FD_80114 | JGI IMG/M metagenome (GOLD analysis project Ga0075423, IMG submission 80114) | Bulk soil microbial communities from a Populus tree surrounding site in Tennessee, USA - Soil MetaG P. TD hybrid SBSTD2 | ecosystem: Environmental > Terrestrial > Soil > Tree plantation...
CCCCTCTTCGCCGGGGTCCCCGCCGCGCGTCAGACCTGGGCCGATTTCGGCGAATCTCGGGATCTCGACCTCGGACGACCGCTGCGCGAATCGCTTCCCCGTGCTCGTGCTCAGCGGATCCAGGGTCTTGGCCTCGGAGACTTGCGGGAAGCAGGGTGCGGTGATCGCCACGACAGCCGCCGCCAGGGCGACCCGGAAAGCGTCGAGGACGATGCGGTTTAGCGTGCTGTGCATGAAACGTTCTCCTCCGCGGCCGTGTGAGCCACCTCTCGTAGTACCCCACCCTCGCAACGGTTTCTCCCCGGCTCTGTTACAGCATGCGGCCGCCCTAATGCCACTTTAGATGCGTTCGTTCCCGTACCGTAGCTTGGAATCGGCCGGGGGAAGCGCGTCCTAGATCCCGGAAGAAACTCGAATCGTGACGTTCCGGCCCGGGTCGAGCGCGAACTCCTTGTAGCGGCTCAAGTAATCCCGGTAGGACTTGTCCGCGATGTTCCGCACGCGAAGATCCACGCGCAGGTTCATGCCCGCAACCTGCGGCTGGATGCCCGCTTCCGCGTTCAAGAGCGCGTACCCCGACGTGGGGATGTCGAAGGCGCTCAGTCGGGCCTGCCGTGAAGCGAACTCCACTTCGGCTCCCCCATAGGATGCCCCCAGGCCGCCCGCCTGGAACCCGCGCTTCAAGCCGAAGGCTCCGTGCAGCGGCGGAATGAGCGGCAGCGGCTCGTCGAGTGTCTCGTTCTGCCCGTGGGTGTAGTCGAGGCGGCCATGGAGCGTGAGCGCCTGGGCGGGTTTCACCTCTGCCGACAATTCCCCGCCGAACAGTTTTGCGTCCGCCTGCTCGTGCTGATAGACGCGGAGCGGACCGACGAACGACCCCGTGGGCGCGAGGTAGATGAAATCGTGGATCTTGCTGTAGAAGCCGTTCAGCTCTCCGCGCACCCGGGGACGATCGAGACGGAGCCCCGCGTCCGTCTCGATCCCCGCTTCGGGCTTCAGCGTGGAGCGGCCGATCTCGTATCTCGACTCCGCGAGATGGGGCCCGTTCGTGAAGAGCTCGAAGAGAGTGGGGGCGCGCCAGGCCCTGCCCACGTTGGCGCGCAGCGACCATCCTCCCGGGAGCCCGTAGACCGCTCCGGCCGAGCCGGAGACCTGTCGGAAGTCGCGCTTCTGGCTCGACCGCGCGGGTCCCGCGTTGGTGTCGGCGTCGACTTCCTGGAAATCGCCGCGGATTCCCCCGAGCACGCTGACCTTCCCCAGATCCATGCGCTCCAGGGCGAACAGAGCGCCGGCGCGGACGTCGGCGTCCGGGACGAGGGGGATCGGCCCGCGCGTGTCGTTCTTCTGGAGCCTGCCGGAGAATCCCAGCGTGCCGGAATGCTCGCCGCGACCGTGACGCCCGAGCATCTCCACCGAAACGGTGTTGAGGAGCAGGTTGAACTGCTCGCTCTCACTGCCCGGAATCGGCATCCCCGTCGAGTCCGCCTCGTCGGCCATCTCGATCAGAGAGTGGCGTTGCCACTGCGCGCGCGTCTCGAGATCCAGGAAGCCCAGCTCGCGGGTCGCGGAGAGCTGCAGCCGGTCGTCGGCGGCCTTCCGCTCCGGGCCTCCCTCCTCGGCGCCCGCGGCCGCTCCGGTGTCTCCAGCCTCGAGCAGCTTGAACTCGCCGCCGTAATGAGCGAAGCGTGCCGTTACGCTTCCCCGGTCGCCGCGCTTCCCGAACATACCTTCGCCGTTCGCCGCGCCGAAGCCGGTGTTCTCCAGCTTGCCGGAAGGCGTCTTGAAGTCCTCGGCCCTGCGGCCCACGACGAAGAGCCGCCAGCCTTGCTTCACGTCGCGGCGCTCGGCGAGAAACGCCCCGCCCAGCTCGATGTTGTTCGTCGAGCCGTAGACCTCGGTGCCGAAGTGGGAGCCCGCCGCTTCCGGGGAATCCACGAACACGCTCCGGGGAATGGCGTTCACGGCGCCGCCCAGGGCGTCGGAGCCGTAGAGGACGCTCGCGGGTCCACGCACCACTTCCACGCGATCCGCGAGACGCGCGTCGATGGAGGGGCCGTCCTCCTCGCTCCAGGAGTAGTCCTCCATGCGGAATCCGTCATCGAGCACGAGGACCCGCGGACCGGTCATGCCCCGAATGACCGGCTTTCCGGTTTGCAGCCCGGTGTGGAGGTTGTGGACGCCGGCGAGCCCCGAGATGGCCTCGGCGAGCGAGACCGTGGCTTCGTTGCGAAGCCGATCGCCGGAGAGATCCACGACCGGCAGCGCGAATCCCCGTGCGTGGAGGAGCGACCACGATCCGGCGATCTCCACCGGCTTCATTGGGAGGGGCGCCTGGGTGAGGGTCAGCGTGAGCCCGGCGGCCTCCGTGCCGGGGACCTGGATGCCGCGCTCCAGGACCGAGTATCCGATGCGCCGTACGACGACCGTGTAGGAGCCCGGCGAGTCGAGGTCGATTCGGAAGGATCCGTCCTCGCGCGTCGTGACGCTCCGCTTCGCCCCGCGGATCTCCACGACCGCGCCCGGTACGGGCGCGCCGGCAGGGTCGACGATGGTTCCGCGCAGGACCAGGGGCTCCTCAGCGCGACCCGCCGAAGCCGAGAGCAGAACGGACAGGAATACGGCGAGACTCGCGACGGCACCGAGCCGCGTCGTCACAGGAACCTCCTTGTCGAAGCCTGGATGTGGCGCTGCGGCGCTCTATTTGAAGTTGATCCCGTAGATGAACTTCCAATCGGGGACTTCATCGGTCAAGCCGAGCTTGACGTCCACGAACATCGGATTGCTGGAGTTGCGGTTGAAGAAGATGCCGCCAAGGACGTCGGCGCCGAGGTTGGTGTCGCTGCCGCCGCCGTCGACATTGACGTAGTAGACCGAGATGCCGCCTCCCGCATACGGGCGCACCTCACTGTGGACCTCGAACCGGTACTGGATGTCGCCGTTGAACGAGAGCGTCGTCGCATGGTCCCCGAAGCCCACCTCGCCGCTCGGGATGATGTAGAGGTTCTCGGCCACGGGGGAGAGCTCGAACTGGCCGCCAACCAGGACCTGATCGGGGCTGGAGCTGAACCCGACCCGGAAACCGCCGTACACGTCCGCGTGCGCGGTTGAAGCCAAAGCGAGACAAGAGATAAGCGCTGCGGTGATCAGAAGTGACGCCTGGCGAATGCCTTGCATGCTTCCCCTCCTGGGTATGGAGTTGAATGATCCAGCAGGCACAGACATTAACTATAACATTGGGAGGGTGCCGAGACTTCAAGGCCCCGGTCAGCGGAGGAGCACGAACCTCCGGACGAGGGTCTTCCCCGCGGCCGTGAAGCGGACGAAATAGACGCCCGAGGCGGCGCCTCGATCCGCGTTCCACCGGACGGTGTACGCCCCCGCGCCGAGCTGGGCGTCGAGCGGCCGGGCCACGCGCCGGCCCAGGATGTCGTAGACGGAGACCTCCGCGCGAGTCGCGGCGGGAAGGCGGAGCTGGAAGGAGACCGCGTTCCCCGAGGGGTTGCTTCCCTGGACCGCGAACGAAACCTCGCGGATGGCCGTCCCCTCGGCCGCGCTCGCGCCGTCGTCGTTCAGGATCGTTCCCTCCCCCGCTCCATCGGCGATGCCCGCGTTCACGGGATCGGACAATCCGACCTGGAACGTCTCCGTTCCCTCGGGGGTCAGGTCGCCGTTCACGTGGACGGTGATGGTTCCGGAGGTCGCGCCTGGCGCGAACGCGAAACCCGTGGAATCCGCGACGAAATCCGCGTCCGCGGCGGTGGCGCTCCCGTCGATGGTCTTCCAGGTCACGTCCACTTCCTGGGAGCAGGGTCCGGAGAGTTGAATCGGGAAATCGAAGTTCGTGGTGCCTGCGTTCCCCTCCACCCCGACGAAGTCACCGATCGAGATGGTTCGATCCGGGGTGAACGACGCCGCGATGGCATGCGCGGCGGTCACGTTGGTGAACGTGAAGGTCGTGACCGCTCCTACGGAGGAGCCGTCCACCAGCACGTCGGCGATGTGATAGCAGGGGCCCGGAGCGATGTTGAACGTCTGGTCGTTGCCCGCGGTCACGCCGACGAGCCCGCTGGGCGTGATGGTCCCGCCGGTGCCCGCCGAGGCCGTGATGGTGAACGTGGCCAGCGCGAAGGTCGCGCTGATCGTGTGGGGCGCGGTCACGTTCGTGAAGTCGAAGGAGGCCACGGCGCCCACGGAGGACCCGTCGACCAGCACGTCGGCGATCGCGTGGGTCGCGTCGGGGGTGATCGTGAAGCTCTGATTCGCGCCGCAATTGACCGGCACGGCGCCCGTGGGAGCGATCGTCCCGCCGCTTCCGGCCGAGGCGGTGATCGTGAAGGTGTTGATCGCGAAGGAAGCGGCGATTGTGTGGTTGGCCGAGACCGCATTGAACGTGAAGGTCGGGACGGCTCCCACCGAGGCGGCGTCCACGAGGACGTCCGCGATGTGGTAGCAGGCGTTGGGCGTGATCGTGAAGCTCTGGCTTCCCCCGGGCGCCACGCCGACGGCGCCGCTCGGCGCGATCGATCCGTTGGCGCCCGCCGACGCCGTGATGATGTAGACGTCGTCGTTCTGGATCGTCCCGGTCGAGACGCTGGGCACGCCGACCGTCGCGTTGGTGGCGCCGGTCAAAGAGACCGTGAATGTCTCGTTGGGCTCGACCGTCGTGTCACCCACCACGTTGACGGTGATCGTTCCGCTGGGGCTTCCCGGCGCGATGATGATGGAGCTCGTGGCGGGCTGGTAATCGTTGTTGGCGACCGTCGCGGTGCCGTCCGCCGTCTGGTAATTCACCGTGACGGGGAGCGCTGAGATGCTGGACAGGCTCACGGTGAAATTGAAGGCCTTGAGACCGCTGTTCCCCTCCGTCGCGCTGGGGCCGGCCGCGATGGTCACGGTCGGAAGCGCCGTCGGGGCCACGGCGGCCCAGTAGGTCGACCACCGGCTCGAGTTGGCTCCCGTGTTCCCGTCGTTCGTCCCGACGCGGGTCTTCCCGTACTCCTGCAGCGTCCAGAAGGTCTGATCGTCCGAGGGATCCACGTTGACCTGGCTGAAGTCTCCCCAGCGATTCCGTGTACCCGAGAATGTCTTGTGGTAGTAGTCCTCCCCCGTCTTGTAGATGAGGGGATCGCGCATCGTGCCCGCGGCGTCGCCCGCCAGGTGCATGGCATACGCGCACGAGGGATGCGTTGCCGAGGAGAACCGGGTAAAGCCGACCATGAGGTCGCCGGCCGCGTTCACCCCGACGTGCACGTTCCCGTACCACTTGCCCCCGTTGCTCGACGTGGCCGTGGGGTCGTCGATCCGGCCCCCGTCGACGAAGCCGCCGGCCGTGTTGAGCTTCGTCCACTGGGCCGCGGTGTGCGTCATCGTTCCTGCAGGGAGGCCAATGGTCTGGGCGTAGTAGAGCGCTCCCGCTCGGTAGACCGGCGCCGAGCGGATCTGGGAATCCTGGGTCTCGATGGGGCAAGGCGTCGCGCCGCAGGCGCTGGCGCCCGCGCCCGGCGCGCTCTGCGGCATGATCTGTCCGCCGGGCTGCGTCCAGCCGCCGCCGGGACGCGTGAGCGTTCCGCCGGAGGTATAGACGGGCGCCGAAGCGGTGCCGGTGATCGTGTCCAGCGTGTAGGTGGCGCCCGTGCTGCTCAAGTGCGTGAGGACGAAGAGCGTGTCCTCGGTGGCCGAATAGGTCACGCACGGCGCGCTGCAGAAATGGGTGTTCGCCCCGAGCGTGAAGAGCGTGCCCGTCCCGGTGCCCGCGCGGGCCTGCCCGTAGTCGACCACCAGATTGATCCCGCGCTGGAACGCGCCGGCGTTGCTGTACCGGTTGATCGCGATCGAGATCCAGTTCTTGTTGAACCCCACGGTCGGGAAATCGAGCTGAGCCCCGATTGCGAACCGGTAGAGGAACCACGAGCCGCTGGGATCGTTCGTCTGCGACACGCCGACGAGAATGTCCCCGGACAGCCCGACCGACTGCATCACCGCGATCCACCGGTTGTTGTAGGGATCGTAGAGCGTGCGCGGGTCCGTCAGGCCGTTCAAGAGCGTCTCGCCCGAGGGCGCCCAGAAGGTCGCCGTCCCCAGCGTGCTGACCTCCGATCCGTCGGCCTTGTTGAAGACGCGGTAGTTGTTATTGTGCCCGGACATGAGGTGATTCGGTCCCACCGCGCCCCCGACGTCGGGGGGAATGACGATGTAGAGCGAATCCACCATGGGGATGTCGTCGAGCCCGATGAAGCTCGAGGTAGGCGCGGGCGAGACCACCGCGACGCCCGTCGGGGACAGCACGGATCGGGGGGCCATCCGCGGAGGTGCTAAGGACGGAGCGTCGAGAGGCTCGAGCGCTTCCTCCAGCTCGTCGACCGCAATGGCGCGGATCTCACCCTGCGCCGGATGCTCCGCCTGACGGCGCGCGAGCTCCCTGAAGTTCACGACCGCCTTCCCCGCGGCCACGACGCGCTTCGCGTCGAGCGCTCGACCCGGGACGGGATGCTCGACATGGACCCTGAACTTCAACTCCTCTTCTTCTTCCGCCAACGCGCGGGCCGGCCCGGACACAAGAAGGGCGGCGACGGCGACGCCGAGAGCGAGGGTCAAGGGGAAGGGGCGGATCATCGATGATAGTATACGCTGTAATCGCAATAGAGTCAAGGTACTAGCGTGGCGACCGTGTGACTTACGTCACCGACCGCTCCCTTCGAGCCTCTGGATCTGGGCGCGCATCACCTGGGCCGCGGCTTCGTTATCCGACCGGCGCAGCGCCTCCCCGTACTCGACGATCGCGTCGGCCTTGCGCGAGAGACCTTCGAGAGCCATGGCCCGGACCACATGAAGCAGCTGCGACCCCGGAAACTCCTTCAGCCCCGCGCGCGCCGTGGCCTCCGCCGCCCCGGCGCGGCCGAGTCGGACCTGGGCGAACGAAAGCGTCTCGAGGAGATCCCGGCGCGAGAGGTCATCCTGGATCATGAGCCCGCGGGAAGCCCACTCCTCCGCGCGGGCGTACTGATCGCGCTTCAGGAAGACCGACGCGAGCGCGGCGCACCACCGAGCGATCCGCGGCGAGTACATCCGGCTCCCGACGACCTCGTTCCAGAGCGCGTCGCGCTGCGCGCGGGTGCTCACGGAATCGGGGAGCGCGCGGATCTCGATCCGAGGCCCGGAGCCTGAAGTGGAATCGGAGGTCCAGACCACCGTCCCATGCGCGCGGAGCCAGTCGTGGAACGCCGCTTCTTCCGGGTAGCGCTCGGCCGCCGCGCGGAACCGGCGCTCCACTTCGCCGGAGGAGGCGTAGTAGCGGATGCCGTCCAGCCACTCCGGATGGTAGGCGCCGCGGACGAACCGGGTCTGGGTCGCGAGAAACGGCCAGACCAAGGATAGCCTCCCCTCGCGCTCGGCGTCGAACTCGGGACCGTAGACGTCCACCGCGAGCGGCTCGGTGCGAGGGATGGTGGCCTCGATCCACCGGTGGGCCAGCACTCGGGTGTCGGGACGATGGAGCGCGTCGCGGGTCCGCAGATACGCGGGCGCGGGCCAGGCCACGCAGAGAGCCAGAGCCGCTCCGGTCGCGGCCTTCCACCGCGTCGGGAAGCGTACCAGCGCGTAGGCACCGCCGATCAGGAGCGACCCCATGGCGGGCAGCATGAACCGCTCTTGCGCCAGGGCCAGGAATCCCGTGGGGAGGAGAAGCAGCGGCGGAACGAGCGCCACGACCCAGCCGCGGCGCCGGGGGAAGAGCAAGACGCTCCCCACGATCGACAGGAGATACGCGGGCCATCCGAGCATCGCGGGGAACGTGCGCGTGAGGTAGGTCGGAAGGGAGACCGACGATTCGGAGAGCCCGACCCACTCGCTCAGGAGGCGGCCCTGCTGCAGGACGACGCTCCGCGATTCGGTCCCCCAGTCGAGCAGCGTGAAGGGAGAGGCGACGAAGAAGGCGATCCCCGCGGCCAGAACCGCGGCGACGGATCCCTTCCCGTCGAAGCGCAGGCGGCGAGGCTCTTCTTCGGATTCGCTCTCTTCCCGCTCGAAGCCGGCGAGGACGACGATCGCGAGGAGGACCATCGGCACGTATTTGCACGCCGCGGCGAGGCCGATCATGGCGCCCGCGAGCCAGAGCCGGGGCCGCCCGCTGGCAACGAGCGCGTGGGTAGCAAGCAGCACGAAGAGGAGCGCCAGGAGATTGGGATCGGAGACGCGCTGAGAGCTGAGGATGTGAAACGGATTCAGCGCGAGGAGGAGCGCCGCGATCACGCCGAGCGCCGGCCCGCGGAGCCGCTTCCCGATGAGGTAGACGAGCCAGACCGTGAGGACGCCGATCAGCGCGTTCGCCAGCCGGGCAAGGAGGAACATCGGCGCGGGGTCGTGCGACATCCGCTCCGCGAATTCCCCGGCCGAGGAGCTCCCGTGAGCCACCAGATCGTAAGCGCGATACAGGAGCTGGAGCTCGAGCGTGAGATAGAACGGCAGGCCCGGCCACTCCCCGGTCCTCGGGTTCAGGTCCAGGGGCTTCGTGCCGCCCCGCCACATCTCCCACGCGACATGCATCGCCCGCCTGTCGCCCTCGTCGACGGCGGTGTTGCCGAGGAACGGGTCGACGCCGAGCGTGGGATCGGGGAGCCGGTCGGCGATGCCCCAGAGTCGCAGGGCCAGGGCGACGGCGAGGATGCCGAGCAGGAGCTTGTTCACGCGCGCGGAGGATACTCCTTCGCCTGCGTTCCGGTTAGAATGTCGGAATGAAGCTGCCGCTCTATCAGGTCGACGCGTTCACGACTCGCCTTTTCCGGGGGAATCCCGCCGCCGTGGTCGTCCTGGAGGAGTGGCTCCCCGAGGAAGTCATGCAGGCGATCGCGGCGGAGAACAATCTGGCCGAGACCGCGTTCGTGCTCCCGGATCGGGATCCTCGGCCGCTGCGCTGGTTCACGCCGGCCGTGGAGATCGACCTCTGCGGCCACGCCACCCTCGCGACCGCCGACGTGCTCTTCCGCCATCGCTTCCCGAAGCTGGATCGCCTCACCTTCGTGACGAAGAGCGGACCCCTGACCGTGGCTCGTGACGGCGACGTCCTCTCGATGGATTTCCCGTCGCGGCCCGGAACGCCGATCGCCGTCCACCCGGACCTGATCGCGGCCCTGGGAGCGAAGCCGCGCGAGACGCTTCTCGCGCGCGATCTCCTGGCGGTGTTCGAAACGGAAGACGAGATCGTCCGCCTCGAGCCCGATTTCCGAAAGCTCGAGTCGATCGAGGGGATGGCCGTCATCGTGTCCGCGCCCGGAAAGGAAGTGGATTTCGTGTCGCGGTTCTTCGCGCCCAAGGCGGGCATCGACGAGGATCCGGTCACGGGTTCCTCGCACTGCACGCTGATCCCGTACTGGGCGGCGCGTCTCGGGAAGAAGGAACTCCTGGCGCGGCAGCTCTCGCCCCGAGGCGGGGAGCTACGCTGCGAGCTTCGGGGCGATCGGGTTCGGATCGGAGGATCGGCGGTGGAGTACCTGCGCGGGGAGATCTCGGTCGAGGTACCGGAGCCCGCTCAGCCCAGCTCCAGGGTGTAGAACCTCGCGGAATCGCTCGACAGGACATAGCCCAGCTCCTCGTAGAGCGACGAGGCCGCGCGATTCTCCGCGGTGGTCTCGAGCGTGAGCCGCTTCGCGCCCGTCCGCACCGCGTGCTGCCGGGCCGCCTCCAGGAGCGCGCGCCCGACGCCCCGCCCCCGCGCCGACGGCGCCACGAAGAGGTCGTTCAGCACCCAGATCCCGCACGCCTTCACCGAGGAGAAGGACGGATAGAGCTGCACGAACCCGACCGCTTCCCTCGAGCCGTCCTCGCCGGCCTCCGCGAGGAAGATCACGCTCTCGTTGGCCTGGAGGCGGTCCCGGATGAAGGAGGCCGCGAGCGCGGGATCGGACGGCTCGTCGTAGAACTGGCGGTAGAGGTCGAAGAGCGGCGCGATGTGCTCGACGTCCTGCTCGCTGGTGCCGGCCCGCCGCACCGTGAGCTTCCTCATGGGCGTCCGGCCCTGGGGGTCACTTCGCGGCAGGCGGCCCCCGGGGATCGTCCTGAGGATCGACGTACGTGATCCCCCAGGGTCCGATCGCGTTGACCTGGATCACGGCGCCCAGCGTGGACCAGGCGTAATGCCGCACGCCCGCGGGCATGATGGACACCGCCCCGGCGGGGAGCGTGTGTGCTTTCGACGAGTCCTGCTTTTCCCCGACACCCATGATGAATTCGCCCGAGATCACCGTGACGTTCTCGTCGGCGGGGTGCCAGTGCGGCGGCACGGCATACCCGGCCGGGATGAGGATGCGCATCGCGAATGGACCGGCCGCGTTCGGATCCCCGTAGAGCACGGCCACCTTGGCGCCGGGCGGCAGGGAAGGTGGAGCGGCGACCCACTTGAGGTCGCCGGGAAGGATGATCCGGTGCTCGGGCGTTGCCGCCTTGGTTGCGGTTGCGGGGGCCTTGTCGTCCGCGCGGGAAACCCCCGCCCTGACCATCGAGGCCAGGCAGAGCATCGCGATGAGGATTGGACGCTTCATGTTGCCTCCGAAAGGGGATATCCAGAGTGTGGTCCGGCTAGTCTATCAAATCTCGATGCCCGGTCCGGAGTTCCATCGACGGCCTAGGAAGGCTGGGAGATCGTCAGCTTGAACCCGTCCGGATCCGTCACGGAGAACCCGATCGGACCCCACGGAAGCGGCCCCGGCTCGCTGTCCAGCTTGATCCCGGCGTCCTTCGCCCGTCGCGCGATGCCCTCGATGTCCTGATCGGTCTCGATGTGAAGGCGCATGCCCGTCCCCTTCACACGATCGCGTCCCTTGCCGAAGTCGTCCTGCGAGAGGCCGAGCGCGCCGCCTCCGGCATCCAGCATGACGCCCTTCAGGTGCCCCTCGTCTTTCCATTCCTCCTGAACCTCGAATCCCAGTCCCTCCGTGTAGAAACGCGTGCTCTTCTCGAGATCGCTCGCGGTCAAGCTGACCGTGAGACTGCGTGCTCGTAGCGTCGTTGCAGGCATATCGGCCTCCAGTTCTTCACGCCTGGGCCATTCCCAGGAACTCCCCTCGGCGCGTGCACGATTCATTCCGACACCAGTGTTGCCTATGCGCCTACGCGAAAACCAGCGGTATCCATCGTCGGATTGATCCACGGAGACAACTCGAGGGGCCCCGGGTACGGGGCCCCTCAACATTTCCACGACTCTTCCTACGGGCGGGCCCCCCATGGCTCCTACCCCTGGACCCGAAGCACCTCGTGGCGGGCGTTTCCGGGCTCTTCGACCTGAAAAACGCGAACCGGGAGGAAACCGGACACGCTTTTTCAGCGCTCGACGGAGTCGAGGTCCGGAAGTCGTTCTTTCAGTCGCTCCAGCGCGCGCCGCACCGCGATCCTGGCGGCCTCCTCGGAGGGGCTCCCGAGCGCCTCCGCGATCTCCCGATACGAGAACCCCAGCTCCAGTCGCATCACGATGCCCTCACGCTGCTTCTTCGTGAGGGTGGCGAGCGCGGCCTCGTATCGCTCGAGGGACTGGCGGCCGATGGCCTCCTCGAGCGGCGAGTCTCCGGCGTCCGGAACGTCGTCCTCGAGCTCGACGAATTCCGTTCTGCTCGCGGGCCGGCGGATGTGGTCGCGAATCTGATTGCGCAAGATCTGCCGCATGTAGGCGAGAAAGGCGCCGGTCCGCCGCTGCTCGAAGTTTTCGACCTGGCCGAGACCGCGAATGAGAGCGACCTGCACGAGGTCGTCGGTGTCGGCGAGACTGCGCGCCCGGCTGGGAAGCCGGCCGTGGGCCCAGCGGCGAAGGATGGGCAGATATCGTTTCATCAGGCGGGCCGTCGCCCTGGCGTCTCCGCCCCGGATTCCTTCGAGGAGGGCGGCGGTGGATTCCAGATCGGGAGCCGGAGCCGCGGGGCGAGGCACGTCCTTCTTCTTCCCAGGCTCCGCCTGCTCCAGCGAGGCGAGCGCCCGCGGTACGGCCGCCTCGAAGGTCAAGAGGGTTCCCTCGATCCACGCGCCCCGGAACGCGCCTCCAAGGGTTTCGCGAAGTCGACCGATCAGCTCGTCTCGAACGCCCCGCTCCCGGGGCGTGAGCGGTGATCCGATGCGCTCGCACAGCACCTCGGCCGCGGCGCAGAGGACCGCCGCCTCCCTGGGCTCTCCCAGCGTCTCGAGCAGCGCGGCCGACCGCTCGAGCGCGAAATTCCCGGCCCGTTTCTCCTTCAGCTCCAGCACGAGCGCGAGGCACTCCATGAGCTGCTCCCTCGCCGCGACGCGGTTCCCCAGCCGCACCGAGAGCTGCCCCAGCGAGGAAAGGCGGAGCGCGACCGAGCTCAGGTCCCCGACCTCCCGGAGGATGGCCAGCCCCTCGGCGTAGAGGCGCGACGCCGCGGGGTCGTCCCCCTGGAGCTCCGCGACGCGTCCCGAGTTGCTGAGCGACACACCCATCCCGCGCCGGTAGCCGATCTCGCGGTACTCCTCCAGAGCCCGGTCGTAGCAGGTGCGCGCGGAGGCGTAGTCGCCCTGGCCGAGAGCCAGATTCCCGAGCGCGACGTGAGCGTCAGCCATGCCCCGCGTCTGTCCCAGCGCGGAGAAGATCCCGAGGCTCTCCTCGCAGTAGGCCCGGCCCTGGGCCCAGTCGCCGATGTGGAAGAGGAGCGCTCCTCCACCGTTCAGGGTTTCGGCGCGCGCGACGGAGCCGTCCCGAGCCCCCGGGGCGCTCAGCGCCGCGTGCAGCTCCCGGCGGCCCACGCCGAAGTGCCCGCGCGCCGCCCAGAACCGCCAGATCGCCGCGGTGAGCCGGAGGGCTTTCGGCCCCCACGGCTCGCCGTGGTCGTGGCAGAAGCGAAGGGCCGTCAGGAGATTCTCGTGCTCGGCATCCAGCCGCTTGAGCCAGGACGCTTGCTCGGGTCCCGTCAGCTTGGGGGCCGCTTCTTCCGCGAGCGCGAGGAAGTAGTCCAGGTGCCGCTCCCGCGTGGGCTCCGCCTCGCCCGACTTCTCCAGCATCACCAACGCGTACTCGCGGATGGTTTCGAGGTAGCGATACCGCGGCGTTCCGTCCTCCGCGGTCTCGGCCACGAGGAGCGATTTGTCGAGGAGGTGGGTGAAGAGATCCAGCACGGCGAATTCGTCCCGGCCTCCGCCGCAGACCGAAGCGGCGGATTCGAAGGTCCAGCTCCCGGCGAAGACGGAGAGCGCGCGAAAGAGCTCCTGCTCTTCCCGCGTCAGCTGCTCGTAGCTCCACTGGATCGCCGCGCGGAGCGTCTGGTGGCGCTCGGGCGTTCCGGGGGTCTCGCTCGTGAGCAGTCGGAATCGGCGATCGAGCCGGGCGCGGATCTCCTCGGGCGTGAGCACCATGACGCGGGACGCCGCAAGCTCGATGGCGAGCGGGATTCCATCCAGTCTGCGACAGATCTCCGCGACCGCCACCAGGTCCCGGTCCGAGAGCTCGTAGCCCGGCCTCGCGTGCGAGGCCCGTTCCGTGAACAGGCGGACCGATTCCACGACGGCCATCGACGGGACGGTCGTGGCCTCCTCCGCGCTGGGAACCCGGAGGGGCGGGACGAGGAAGGCGTGCTCCCCGGAGATCCGGAGTCCTTCCCGGCTCGTGGCCAGGATCGCGACGTTCGGGCAGGAGCGGAGGACCGCGTGCCCGACCTCGGCGCACGCGCCGAGGTGCCGCTCGCAATTGTCCATGAGGAGGAGCGCGCGTTTCTCCCGGAGCGATTTCGGAATCGTCTCGAGGAGGGGCGTGTCGGGCTCCTCGCGCAGGCCGGCGGCGGAAGCCACCGCGTGCGCCACGCGCGTCCCCTCGCGCAGTGGCGCCAAGTCCGCGAACCACACGCCGTCCGGGAAATCGGCCAGGGAGCCTTCGGCGATCTGCAGCGCCAGCCTCGTCTTCCCGCAGCCCCCCGGCCCCGTCAGGGTCAGGAGCCGGACGTGGCCGAGAAGCTTCCGGCATTCCGCGATCTCCGCGTCGCGGCCGATGAAGCTCGTGTCGGGCCGAGGAAGGTTGTGCGGTGATTGTGGGAACGCCTGGTCCAACCGCATCGGAATCCGCCGGCGCGCCCCCAGCACCGCCTCCAGCGCGAGCTTCGCGTTCTGGATCTCCTGCAGCCGCTTCCCGACGTCCTTCTCCAGACAGTGCGCGAGGAGGTCCTTCACGCGCGAAGGAAGGCCGTCCGGAAGCGACGACCACCGGGGCTCTCGGGTGAGGGTCGACGCGATGACGTCCTCGGCACTCTCTCCCTCGAAGGCACGCTCCCCGGCCAGACACTCGAAGACCACGGAGCCGAACGCGAACAGATCGGTGCGATGGTCCTGTGACGACCCGAGAACCTGCTCGGGGCTCATGTATCCCGGGGTGCCCATCGCCTGGCTCAGGTGAAGGGCGCGCGCCTTGGTCCGCCGCGGCGTCCGGGCTTTCGACCCCTGTCGCTGGGCGAGACCGAAGTCCAGCACCTTCACGAGGCCGTTCGCGGCGACCATGACGTTGCCGGGCTTGAGATCCCGATGGATGACGCCCTGGCCGTGGGCGAAGTCCAGAGCCTCGGCGATCTGCACGCCGATCGCGATCGCCTGGACGCCCGGAATCGGGCCGCGCTTGAGCTTCTCGCCCAGAGTGGTGCCGTGGATCAACTCCATGACCAGGAAGTCGACGCCGGATTCGGAGTCGAAGTCGTAGATGGTGGCGATGTTCGGGTGGTTGAGGCGGGACAGGGCCAGGGCCTCGCGGCGGAATCGCTTACGCGCCTCTTGTCCTTCGAGCATTCCCGTGCCCAGGACCTTGAGCGCGACGTCTCGCTCGAGGTGAGGATCGCGGGCCTGGTAGACCACGCCCATGCCCCCCTCACCCACTTTTCGGACGACGCGATAGTGGGAGAGCTTCGTGCCGATCAGGTTATCCATCGAGCCATTCCCCGGGATCGACCCCCCTGCCTTCGGGGTAACACTACTCCAATGACCGTCGATCCGGAAAAAAGTGCGAACGAGCTGTCCGGTTTCCTTCGGTCTTTCGTTTACATGGGTACATGGACCCCAGACCCCGCAATGTATTGATCGCGATCCTCCTGGCGCTTGCCTTGGCCAACGTGCCTCCCGCTCACGGCACCTGGCGCCGTCCCGCCGGTTTCTGGAGGGTTTCCGGTGGGACGGAAATGAAGAACCCCCGGCGGTACGAACCGCCGGGGGTTTGGGTCGCCAGGGTCGCCTCGGACCTCAGGCGGTCGGATGGCGCTTCATCGGCTCGGGACCGGTCGAGCGGAACGGCTCGGTGATCACGACCTTCACTCCCGAGATCGTCTTCGTGACCACGTCTCGCACCTGGTCCAGGGCGGTGGCGCTGACCTCTCCCGCTCCCTTGAGCGCGCCAGACGCGGCGGCCGAGGCCGCCTGCTCCGCGGTCATCCCGATATCGCGTGCTCCCTTGATGGCTCCTTCGACCGCACCCTTGGCCGCGACGCCCACGTCGCTGCCCACCTCCGCCGTCCCCTTCACCAGCGCGGCCGCGCTCGCGCTCACGGTCTCCACGCCCGCCTTCCCGACCTGCTGCGTGCCGCGCAGGGCGCCGACCATGATCGAGCCCGCGGCGAATTCCACTTCACCGCTCGTCTGGGCAACCGCCTGGATGGTGCCCGTGATCGTATCCGTGATGAGGCCACGCAGCTCCGCGCCGGTGGCGCGCGTGCCACGGAGCAGGTGAACGAAGGTATCGCTCGTCGCCTCCACGATCGCACCCGCTACGTCGCCGACCCCACGGATCGCCTCGACGACGGAATTCTTCGCTTCCGTGACGAGATTCTTCTTCGCCTCTCTGTCAGGCATGACCTGCCTCCTTTCAACGCTGAAGGCCGGGGCGCATGGCTCTGCCCGGCCGACTCCTACAGGTGCATGCCACATGCCACTGGCCTGGTCGACATGGCACATCCCATGACGGGATAATCAGTTATCGGTTTTGGAGTGCCCTATCTGGGGACCCGAGGGGCGCGGGGCCATGTTCCCCGGCGTCACCGATGAACGATACGGGACGATCAGCCCGCATCAGCGCTCCACCGCCACGACCGCGTTCGAGGCGCGGGAGACGTACGCCTTAACCGAGCGGCTCCATCCCTTTCCACGCGCCACTTGCACGTCGAGGGCGAGGAAGGGTCGCGCGTCTCCAGCGTTCCGAGCCGCCGCGGAGGCCGGGCCCGAATCGAGCGGGATCTCCGTCCGCCCGAGCTCCACCCAGTCGGTCCACCGCGACGCGCCGCGATCGGCGTTCACCGCGGCGCAGCGAACGCGGTATCGAGAGACGGCGCCCGGATAGACGTTCCGCTCCGCGCCGAGATCGTGGAACGAGATCGTGCCGTCGCGCACGGTGAAGAAGTCGAGGGGCGGCGACCGGTCGAACCAGTAGCGGGCGATGATGTCGCGCCGCTCCGCCAGCGTGCGGGCCATGTAGTCGGCCGCTTCGGGATGGCGGTAGCGCCCCACCGAGACGGCCGCCCGGAGCTGCTCGTCCGTGAACGCGGAGACGATCTTGGCGGCCCAGTAGCCGTCCTTCCGGTTCATGTTGGCGAAGGCCACGTTCGTCTGGAGCGCCTTCCACTCCATGGGCTGGAAGTCGCGGCTCTCGTAGTAGCCGATCTCGGTGAGCCCCGCCGGTCTCCGCGCCCGACGCCAGTTGTCCTCGTGCAGTCCCAGCGCGAAAAGACGGCCTCCGATCGCGGGCACGTCCACCGTGTTCTCCGCTCCGAATCGCGGCTGCGCCCCTCCGCCGGCCGCCGCGCCGAGCGTGCTCGCGAAGTCGATCAGGTGGTGACGGACATAGTGGGCGCCCCCGTCCTCGACGAGCATGTCGAGCGAGTTCTGCTCCTTCATGTCCCAGTGGTTCAGCCACGCGCAGAACATCCGTAGACCGCGGAGCTCGCGTCGATCCTCGTGGCGGAGGTGGTCGTTCGCGTCGTCCTTCCGCCGTCCCTTGTAGCTGAAGGGTCCGAGCGGCTTCCCGTCCAGGAACCGGCTCGCGATGGCGAGCCAGTGGCCGTCGGGAAGGTGATCCACGCGGGCCAGGATCGTGTCCAGGTCCGCCGCCGCCATCGCGCGCTTCTCGCCGTCCAGGTCGCGGATCGTGGCGTCCGGAGCCACCGTGAGCCGCTGGCGATCGAAGGTCACGACCGCGTCATCCGGCACGTTGTATCCGATGGCGTGAAGGATCCGGCCCGTGATCACGGCGGGGGCGCACGTCGTGCCCAGCTCCCCCGGCGGATCGAACTTGATGAGGTAGACCTGGCCGCGGGAATCGCGAATGTCGAAGCCCGGCGTCACGCCCTGGGTCTTGGCGCGGATCACCGTCCATGGGCCGTCGGTGGACGGACCCTGCCCGTCTCCCGGTCCCTTCACCACGGCGTCGACGGAGAGCGGATAGAGTCCGATCCGGTTCGTGAACCAGGTGGAGTTCGGAACCTCTCCCAGCGCGTTCACGTTGGTCGCGTCGTGCACGGTCTGGCCGCCGAAGACGGTGCCCACCCTCCGGCCGAGGCGCACCGGATTCGCGAGACGTCCGACCGGACGGATGAACGTCTCGTTCGCCGAGGTCCAGAGCAGATTCGGATCCCGCGCCGCTGGAGCGGCGGAGACGTTGCGGCGGTCGTCCTCCCGCCACACGACCGGAGCCTCCTGCAACGGCTTGGCGCCGCCACGAGAAGGCGCGAACGTACAAGCCAGGAGGGCCACCGCGAGGAGGGCCCTAGTTCGGCGTCGCGACATGCGCGTTCCCCGCATAGAGCCCTCCCTTGAAGTCGAACATCTGATCGGCGCGGAGCCGGATCTGGGTGGACTCGGTGCTCCGGGCGATCTCGATCCTGGCGCCGAACCCCTTCGAGAGGATCGCCCGGAAGCCGCCGCCCCAGGAGGTCCTCCAGACGTGGGTGGTGATCTCGTGCCACTCCCCGAAGACCTGCCCCGAGCCCAGGAACAGGTACGCGTCGACCCCCGTGCTGTGGGGACGGTCCAGCGCCCACACGGGCCAGCGATACTCCGCGGAGACGTCGAGGAGCCCGCGATCCCTCCAGCGGTAGTTGCTGAACCCGCGCAGGTTCTCGCCGGAGTGATTGGTCGGGAGACGCGTGAAGGGAACCTGGTCCGTCTCCGCGGCCTCGACCCACTCGAGCGCGCCCCGAACCGCGAGGGTGCGGTCGGTGAACCAGAGCGGCAGGAACGCGCCCGCCTCCCCCGCGTACCGCCAGAACGGATCTCCGTAGTCCCCGGTCGGGCTGAAGTGCGCGGCCCCTCCCTGCACGATCACCCCCGGCTCGGGGCGACCGGATCCTTTCGTGGTGTCGTAGTGGAGCAGGGCGCTCGCGACAACTCCGTCGGAGCGAGAGCCAAAGCCTTCCGGAAGCGCCGAGGCGAATTGCTGCACGAGGCCCGGACCGTCCTCCTTCCGGGGGCCTCGCGTCCCGATCGAGGAGTACACGGCCTTCACATCGGAGGTGAGCCTGCCGGCCAGCGCGCGCCTGTAGCTGACGCCGGCCCAGGATTGCTCCTCGGTGAAGAAGGACTCATCCGACTTCAGGCTCGAGGGGCCGAGGCCGAAGAAGCGGGCGTTCCGCTCCAGTTTGTACCCGCCGCCGATCTCCACCTCCCCGGCTCCCCACGGAGCGCGCAGGCCGCCGCTTCCCTCGTGCATCCCTTTCACCGTCGTGAGGTAGCGAAGCCGCACCCAATCGTTTCCCACGCGCGTCCGGTCGAGGAGGAGCGTTCCACCGCCCCCGAAGCCCGTGTGGCCTCCGTAGGCGAAACCCGGCCCGGCCGAGAGAAGCCCGAGCCGGATCGGAAGGGCCGGCCCGAGGCGCGGGAGGAAACCGTGCTCGTCCCCGAAGATCAGGCCCGCCTTGAGCCCGCGGGTGAAGAGGTAGATCGGATAGGTCGCGACGTAGAAGGGGGTGCTGAGCGCCTTCTCGATCGGATGGGATCCGTGCGAGCGGTACGCCATCCGCGGGGCGGCATCGCCGGCCGGGATCGGTCCCCAGTAGCTCTGGGCGGCCACCGCGGACGAATCCGTCTGCGCGAGGCCGGGGGCGGCCCAGCACAGGGCCAGCATGGAAGACAGCACGAGACCGCGCACGGATCCTCCTCTCATACCTGTGGGATCCCGATCTTCCGCACGAGCGCCTGGAATCGTGGATCGCTCCGGATCGGATCGAAACAGGGCATCACGTTGATGAAGATCATGTCGCCCGCATGCGCGGCGTAGGCGCGCTCCAGGACGGCGATCGCCCCGTCCCGGTCGCCGAGCTTTCCCTTGAGCATCGCGACCCGCATGAAGTCGCGCGGATCCTTGGGTCTCCCCGCCGTCTCGAGTTCCAGCGCCTTGCGCCAGTACCCCGTGGGACCGCCCTTGGCGAATGCTTCCTGGAGCTGCGCGATCGCCGCGCGGTCGACGGCATGGCTGGGGGGCATGTGCTTCTGGAACAGGTCGAGGCTCTCCTGGAAACGTCCGGTCTGCTCGTAGCTCATGATCAGGGCGCCGTGGGGCAAGGGGGACGATGGATCGAGGTCCATCGTGCGGTTCGCCTGCACGATGGCTTCGTCGTAGCGACGCGCGTAGAAGAGGCTCGCCGTGGCGTTCCAGTTCATGATGAGGGAGAGCGGATCGAGCGCCAGCCCGAGACGATCCTGCTCGATGGCCTCGTTGACCCGCCCCGCCGTGACCAGGATGACCGAGTAGACGAGATGGGCCCCCGAGTAGCCCGGGTTGAGCTGGATCGCGCGCTGAGCGTGGCGTTCGGCTTCGGTCCAGTTCCAGTCCGCGAAGAGGGTCGCGATGGCCATGGAGGCGTGGGCTTCGGCCGAGGAGTCGTCCACCGCGAGCGCGCGCTTCGCGTACTCCTTGACCTTGGCCATGCCCTCCTTCCGGGGCAGCACACCCAGGACCTGGACATTCAGGAGGTAGGCATCGGCGAGGCCGCTCGGGTAGCGCGGATCGTCCGGATCGAGAGCCATGGCCTTCTCGTAGTAGTCGATCGCCTTGGCCACGCCCTGTGGACTGACCTTGCTCCACTCGTACCGCCCGTGCAGGTAGAGCTCGTAGGCCGCCGGGTTCACCGCACGCCGCGGCTTCATCATCATCGCGTGCTCTTGCGGCGAAAGCTGGATCTGGATCTCGCTCGCGATGTCGCGGGCCACCTCGCTCTGCAGCCCGATCACGTCCTTCACCTCTCGCTCGTAGCTCTTGGCCCAGAGATGCTGGTCCTTGGAGGCCTCGATGAGCTGCGCCGTGATCCTCACCTTGTCTCCGGCGCGCAGCACGGAGCCCTCCACGACGGCATCCACGCCCAGGGCGGCGGCGATCTCACGCAGCGACTTCTTCGACCCCTTGAACGGCATGACGGAGGTTCGAGAGATGACCCTCAAGGAGCGGATGGGCGCCAGGTTCGTGATCAGCTCCTCGGTCATCCCGTCCGCGAAGTATTCCTGCGAGGGATCGCCGGAGAGATTGGCCAGCGGGAGCACCGCCAGCGATCCGATGTGCGGACGCGCCGGCGCTCCGTCACCTCCGCCCGCGCCGCCGAGGAGCCGCCGCTGCAGATCTCCGGTGCGCAGCGCGAGGGTCACGGCCAGAGCGACGATCGTCACCGCGCCCAGGGCCATGCCCCACGAGCGCCACGCTCCACGCGTCGCGGGCCGCCCTCCGCCGGAGGGATCGATGGCTTCCAGCGCCGCCTCGACCTCGCTCGCCGAGCGATACCTCGCGCCCGGATCCTTGGAGAGGCAGCGGGCGATCACGAGCTGGAGCCCGGTCGGGACGCGCGCGGTCAAGGGGTTCGGGGTTTCGTTCACGATCGCGCCAGCGAGCTCCACCATGGAGGACCCGTCGAAGGGAAGCTTGCCGGACGCCATCTCATAGAGCACGACCCCCAGCGACCAGATGTCGCTCCGGGCGTCGGCCGGGCCGCCGAGCAGCACTTCGGGCGGCAGGTAATTCGGAGTTCCCAGGATCATCCCCGTGGCGGTCAGGTTCGGATCCCGACGCGCTTCTTGTTGAGCCTCCTGGATCTTCTTCGCCAGACCGAAGTCCAGGACCTTCACCCGTCCATCCAGCGTGATCATGATGTTGGCGGACTTCAGATCGCGATGGACGATCCCCCGCCGATGCGCGAAGGCGAGGGCGCTGGCGATCTGCGCGCCGTACTGGCACACGGTCGAGAGCGGAAGCCCCCCGCGCGGGATCGCCTCCCGAAGGGATTTCCCTTCCACGAGCTCCATCGCGAAGAACATGTGCCCGCGGTCCTCCCCCACGTCGTAGACGACGGCGATGTGGGGGTGATTGAGGCCCGACGTGGTGCGCGCCTCGGAGAGCATGCGGGCGCGGGCGTTCTCGTCCTTCATGAGGTCGCAGGGCAGGATCTTGAGCGCCAGGTCCCGGTCGAGTCGGGCGTCGTGCGCGCGATAGACCACGCCCATGCCTCCGGCTCCGAGGAGGCTCGTCACCTTGTAATGAGAGAACGTCTGTTCGAGGAGGTCATCCATGGGAAGGTCATCCCCTGAGGGAGGACGTGACTGTAATCCCGCGGACGGGACTTGGTCTACAGGGGTTATAGTCGACCGGTGACCCCCAGTCGTGACGAGACTCGAAACGCCATCCTGGCCGCCACGGTGGCCTCGGGGGCCGGCATCGCGTTCCAGGTTGGATCCAAGGCCACCCGGGACGCTCTCTTCCTCTCCAGCTTCGGCGTCCAGTCGCTCCCCGCGATGGTCATGGCGACCTCGCTCCTGGCCATCCTCTTCGCGGTCCTCTCGGGGAAAGCGCTCCTCAAGTGGGGGCCCGGGCGGGTCATCCCCGTCGCCTTCGCCGGAAGCGCGGCGCTGCTCCTCGCCGAATGGATGGTCTCGCTCTGGCTCCCGAAAGCCGCCGCCATCGTGGTCTACCTCCACGTGGGATGCCTGGGCGGGCTCCTCATCTCCGGCTTCTGGTCCGTGATCAACGAGCGCTTCGATCCCCACACCGCCAAGCACCAGCTCGGATCGGTTTCCATCTGGGGCACGATCGGAGGCGTCCTGGGCGGATGGATCGCGACGCGCGTGGGGCGGACGCTTCCGGTGGCGGCCATGCTCCCCATCCTGTCCGCCTTCCATCTCATCTGCGCCGCCGCCATCATGGGCATGCGGGGCGGCGGAGTCCTGGTGCGTCGCCCCTCGGCCGAGGGCGATGCCGCAGCCTCCGCCGGGAGCATGCGCGCCGGACTCCTCGTGCTCCAAAGGTCCACCTATCTACGCGGGCTCGTGGCGCTCGTCGTGCTCGTGACGGTCAGCGAGGGCTTCCTGGATCTCGCGCTCAAGAATCGCGTCGCCTCCCTGGCCGACGGGGGCGCGATTCTCCGCTTCTTCGCGATCTTCTACGCCGCGGTCTCGCTGGTCTCGCTCGTGATCCAGCTCCTGATGCGGCGAGCCGTCATGGAGAAGCTGGGTCCCGCCCGGACGGCTTCCGCCCTCCCGGCCGGAGTCGGCCTGGCCTCGCTGGGCGCCCTCGTCTTCCCCGGGCTGTCGACCCTGACCGTCGCGAAGGGAACCGAATCCGTCTTGTCGAATACCGTGTTCCGGAACGGCTACGAGGTCTTGTTCACGCCCATCTCTCCGCGTGACAAGCGCGCGGTGAAGCCGATCGCCGACGTCGGGGCGGCACGGGTCGGGGATCTCTTCGCCGCGGGAATCGCGCAGACGGTCTTTCTCTACTTCATGCTCCACGCGCCGGTCATCCTGACCGCTCTGGCCGTGATCGCCTCCGTGGCCGCGGTGGGCGTCGCCCTCCGCCTCGAGAAAGGTTACGTCGAGTCTCTGGAGCGCGGCCTTCGGTCGCGGGCGATCGAGCTCGACCTCTCCGAGGTCCGCGACGGGATGACCCGATCCATCATGATGAAGACCCTGGGACCCCTCGAGACCAGCCGGATCTTTCAGGCGGGGGGAGGGGACTCGCTCTCGATCTCGCGTATGGATCTCTCGCAACAGGCAAGGCTCGCCGCCCTCGCATCCAAGGACTCCGACGTCGTACGGCGCTCCCTCCGGGGAGATCCGGTGCCGGCGGAGCTCGCCCCGGCGGTGATCTCCCTCCTCGCCTGGGACGACGTGGCCCGGGACGCGATCCAGAACTTGCGTCGCGCCGGCCCGGACGCCGTCGAGCCGCTCAACACGGCGCTCCTCGATCCCAGCGTCGAATTCGCGGTCCGGCGCCGCGTTCCCCTGGTGCTCGCGGTCTGTCCGATCCCGCGCGCCCTGGAAGGTCTTTCGCAGGGACTCGCCGACCGTCGCTTCGAGGTGCGCTACCGTTGCGGGAGGGGCCTGAGCCATCTGACGGACCTCGACGCCTCGTTGCGCGTCGCGCCTCAGGTCGTCCACGAGGCGGTCCTACGCGAGGTCGATACCGGAGCCGGAGTCTGGGAAGGCCGGCGTCTGCTGGACCAGTTCGACGACGAGCGGTGGTCGCCCATGGTGGACGACGTGATCCGGAATCGCGCGAACCAGAGCCTGGAGCATGTATTCACGCTGCTGGCCCTCGTCTTTCCACGCGAGCCTCTCCGGATCGCCTTCCGTGGCCTCCACGCCGGCGACCCGTTCCTGCGCGGCACGGCGCTGGAGTATCTGGAGAGCGCGCTGCCGCCCGAGATCCGAAGACCGCTCTGGCCCTATCTCGACGATCGACGCCCGCGCCGGTCCCCGCGTCCCACCGATGCGGCGCTGGAAGCGCTCCTGCGATCGAACGAGTCCATCGCGATCCACCTCGACGAGCTGCGGAGGAAGGACACTCCAGCCGGCTGACTCACGGGCCCAGCGCCGGTGGATCGATCAGCGCCCGATGCGCGCTGACGGGATCCAGGGTCACGTGAAGGCTCTCTCCCGGGCCCATGTGCACCCGCTTCCCGAGATTCATCACCTGGACGGGCCGATCTCCGCCGTAGACGTCCCACATGATCGTGCAGACGATGTAGTAGTCCCCCGCCGGCAGGTTCTCGAACCAGAACCGCCCTTCCCGATCGGCGACCCTGCGTCGCATGAACGAGAGGCTGCGAGGATCCGGATCCGTGAGGTACTCCCCGCCGATCAGCGTTCGGTCCCACCACTCGTCGGTGTACGGCGTGGCGGGAAAGAGGTAGACCGTATCCTCGTAGGCATACCGGATGTCTCCCCACCGATTCTTCGCCCGAGCCTGTCCCTCGAGATCACCCGTCCCGCGACTCGTATAGGGAGCGTATTCCGACTCCTCGTATCTCCGGTGCCTCTCGTGCACCTGGGACACGGATGCCATGCAGCCGAGGAGCAGAAGCAAGGGGAGGGCGACCCAATGGCGCGTCATCGACCCAGGAGGACGACCTTGGTGGTGAGCGCCGCGCCGCTCCCCTCCAGGCGGGCGAAATACACCGATGCGGGAAGTCGGGAGCCTCGGTCGTCGCGTCCGTCCCAGCTCAGGAGGTGCGGACCTGCTTGCATCCGACCGTCCATGATGGTGCGGACCTTTCGTCCTGACGTATCGAACAGGAGGAGTCGGATCCAGCCCTCTGCGGGAAGGTCGAACCGGATCTCGGCGGATCCCACCATGGGATTTGGCGCGGCCTTGAGCCGCGCGAGCGAAGGCGCGGATCCATTCTCGGCGACAGCGGTCGGAATCGAGCTCACCGCGCGCAGCGCGTTGAGCTTCGGGCCCACGGGACGATCGTAGGCCACGGCGTCCCCATTCGCGATCACGTGCTGGGCCACGAGCTCGGGGGTGAGATACGGGTAGCGGGCGCGCACGAGGGCGCACACACCCGCGGTCAGAGGGCACGCGAAGGACGTGCCGTCTCCGTACATGTAGGGATTCGTGTCGTCATAACCGAAGAAGAAGATGTAGATGAGCCGGTCCAGATCCGTGAGCGTGTAGTTCTGGCAGATGGTGGACCACATCGAGCTTCCCGGAGCGGCGATGTCCACCCACGGTCCCCAGTTCGAGAAATCGGCGCGCGCGTTGTTGAAGTCCGTGGCGGCGACCGCGAGGACGTGGTCGCACGCGGCGGGATAGACGCGAACGCTGTCGCTGTCGTTTCCGGCTGCCGCGACACAGAGCGCTCCCGAGCGCGTGGCCATGTCCACGAGGGTCTGGAAGAACTCCGGCACGCCCGGGTCGCCCGGCCCGCCGAAGCTCATGGAGATGATCGAAGCCCGCTTGTCGATCGCGTAGACGAACGCACCGGCGATGGCGCTCGACGTGAGCCCGCTGTCCGGATTCGAGACCTTGAGTGGCATGATCTTGGAGTTCCATCCCGCCCCCGCGATTCCGTCGCCGTTGTCCGTGGCCGCGGCCGCGATCCCCGCGCAAAACGTCCCGTGGAATCCCACGTCGATTCCGCCCTCCGGCGTGTACTCGGGCTTGGGGTCGTTATCGCCCATCCCAAAATCCCAGCCCTCGTCGTCGTCGATCAGGCCGTTCCCGTCGTCGTCGATTCCGTTGCCCGGCACTTCTCCCGGGTTGTGCCAGATGCGGCTCGCCAAGTCGGGGTGCGTCGTGTCCACGCCGGTGTCCATGATCGCGATCACGACCGATGTGTCGCCCCGCTCGATGTCCCAGGCGTAGGGGAGACCGACATCCGCGATTCCCCCGTCGTCGACGTACCACTGATAGGGCAGATACGGGTCGTCGGGCTGGGTGATCAGCAATCCGAAGCGGTAGTTGGGGCTGACCGCGCGGAACGCGCCGGTTTGCCGAAGGGCGGCTGCCGCGGAGAGAGGATCGAAATCCGGGAGGCTGCTCCTCAGAGTCCAGACACGCTCGCGCCGGCCGGAGCGCGACGGGGTGACCGGGGCCATGCCACGCGTCCGGGTCAGGCCGAATCGCGCGAGGACGTTGGCCACGCGGCTGTCCTTCGAGGAAACCGCTCCGCCAGGCGCGACGTCCATGACACCTTCGTCCGCGATGGCAACCACTTCGGCGCGCGAGTACCGAAGCGCCTTCGGCGTGCCAGCCGAACGAGCTCCGAGGCCCGGCGCCACACCAGGCGATGAAAGAAGGATGACGAGGAGAACGGTCGGAACGACGACCATTCTCTGGATACGAAAGGTCACGGGCTCCCCCCAACACGGGATTCCTGCAACCTAGCCCAGGGCTATCGAAATTCCTACGCGCGTTTCAGACGGACACCGATACCGCGGACTCGGGATCGTCGCTATCGTAGTCTTCGGGCTTGGGCAATGGCCCTCCTGTCCATCCCTGGCTCGTTCGAGGAGCTTTCCGCCCAGGATCGGGAAGCGGTGATCGCCTTCCTCAAATACCTCTAGGCCGCTTCAGACCTTGGTGGCGCGCGTGAGCAGGTAGTCCTGCCGCACGACGTTGTCCTCGAGGTACTCGGCGAGCAGCGCCTCGATTTCGCCCCGGAACGTCGCCAGCCGAGCGGGATCCTTGGCGCTCAGATGAGCCACGAGCTTGAGCACCGGGCCGGCCGTTCGCTCGTGGAATTCCCGGTAGTGCTGGGGGCTGAGCGCCGTGGTGAGCATGCTCGCACGATCGAAGACGATGTCCTTCACGCCCGCGCCGAGCCGCTCGCGGACGACGTTGGGATCTCCCCAGAGCGGCGGCGGCGGGACCTCCATCGCGGGCTTCGGCGCGTACTTCCTGACGATCGCCAGGATGCGTCCGATCCAGAGCTCCGGTGGCCACGTCGAGAACGCGACGGTGCCGCCAGGCTTGAGGACACGGAGCATCTCGGCCACGGCGACCTCCGGCCTCGGCGCGAACATGTGACCGAACTGGCTGAGCACGACGTCGAAGGTGTTGTCCGGAAACGGCAGCTCCTCGGCGTCCCCTTGGCGCCATTCGATGTCGACTTCGGCAATCCTTGAATTCTCGCGGGCCCGCTCGAGGAGCTCCGGGGTCAGATCGAGGCCCGTCACGCGTGCCCCTTTCCTGGCGGCGGTGACGGCCACCGGTCCCGTCCCGCATCCCACGTCGAGCACGCGCTGGCCGGACTGCACGCGGGCATGCTTGACGAGCCTGGCGGCGGGCGGAATCGTGAACGTCTCCAGGGGCGCGAAGTGCGCCCAGGCCTCCTTCTGAGCCTCCTTGAACTGTGCGATCGCTTCGATGGTCTCGGTTGCCATGGTCCCAACCTCCTGCTCAGGTGATTCCGGTACCCCCGTGATCTGGAACGCGGGAATAGGGTGTCGCATCCCCTCCCGAACGGGCAACGGGAATTACGCCGGCCGGGTCTTGGCCGTGACGGGCCGTTAAGGGTCCGCCCTCTCTTGCCGATAAGCAGGTGTCGGGGTCCCCCATCGGAAAGGAAAGGACATGAGCCCACAAGCACAGTTGTGGATTGAGAATATTGCGCTTTGGGAGCCGGTTCAGGTCGCGTTCCTCTTCGTCTGGGGCGCGGGCGACCCGGCTTGGCTGCTCGTCATGAAGCGGCTCTTCCTCATCCTGCCGCTGGGTGCCCTGATCCTGAGTTACTGGACGAGCGTCCTGAGCCTGCCGACCATCCTCGTGCGCTCCAAGCGCCGGACGTTCTTCTCCCAGATGCTCGTCACCTGGTGGGACCTGGCGCGGGCCGTCTTCACCTTCTGGGGCGGGGTCTTCCGCTTCGCGCTTCAGCTCGTCACCTCGACGTTCGGATTGATCCAGATGCTCCTCGTCGGCACCTGGGCCCTCATCCAGGAGCTGGTGCTCATGCCGTTCCGCCTCATCCGGAACGTCGGCGCGAACGTCCTCAGTCCGGGGGTGCCGTGGATCGCGGTGGGGATGACCGTGTTCTGGTGCGTCTTCGAGGCGACCATATTCACCTACGTGATGACCGGTCTCGTCATCGACACGCTCTCGAATCTCGCGGGCACCGAGCTGTCGGAGACCGCGGTGCGCATCCCCCTCTTCCTGTTCATGCTCTTCATCGTGCTCGGGAGCTATGCCGTGCTTTCGACATGGGCGGCCGCGCTTCGGTCCAGGAACTGGGCCGCGATCGTGAAGATCGGCGTCGTCGAGCTGGTCGCGATGTTCGTCGAGGTGGTGTTCCTGTATCGGGAGTTCGTCGACGCGCTGGTCCCCTGGTTCGCCCAGCACACGTCCGGGAACTTCGATCTGGGGATCGTCGGGACGCTGGTGATCGCGGGGCTCACCTGGCTCGGCATCCGGAGCCTCTCCTGGTTCCTCTTCGCGAGCTCGGGAACGCCGACCGTCATGGCCATCATCTCGCGCCAGGGAGTCGGAACGCGTACCGAGATGAATGGAACGCCCGCCATCTCGACGCTGTTCTCCGCGAATTTCAGCGCCCGGCTCAGGCAGGAGTTCCAGTGGGCCGGCGCCGAGGGAGAGCGTCTGCTCGACGCGTTTCTCGTGCCTCCCATGCAGGTGGTCGCGGCGGCGCTCAACTTCATCACCCTGCTCGTGGCCAACCGGCACATGCTCGATCTGCCGCTCCAGAGCGTACGGGACTTCAAGGACGCGCGGGCTCTGGGGAAGGAGCTGACCGAATCCCGCGTCAGGAAGGCGGCTTGATATGCGGACCCTCTATCCCTTGATCCTCGTCGCCGCCCTTCTCCTGCCGGGGCGCCTCACGGCCGGTGTCCCTTCGCCCAACCCGGTCGTGGAGCAGGACCCGGCGCCGCACGCGGGCCGTCTCGTCATGTTCATCGGCGTCGACATCAGCGGCTCGTTCATGAACGACAAGTACTTCGACGACTCGATCGAATTCCTCGCCCGGTACATCCATGCGCACTTGAACGGACTCGGCGGGATGGAGGTTCCCGGCTCCATGTTCGTCGGGTCGATCGGCGGCGTGAAGCGCGGGGAGGCGAAGACGCTTTTCCCCATCCAGACCTTCCAGGACCGGACGGTGGAGCAGATCGAGGCGGAGCTCCGGGCGCTCTTCCCACGAAAGAAGGAAAACCCGTTCACGGACTACAACTCCTTCTTCCAGCAGGTGGCGGACCTGGTCGACGCCAAGAAGCTGATCCTGAAGCCCCTCTCCATCGTGCTGATCACGGACGGCCAGCCGGATCTGGGAGGCGGGAGCCGGTCCGAGAAGTTCCGGAGCATCCGGCTGAAGCCGCTCGAGAACCTGTCCCGCAACATCACCCTGCGCATCCTGTACACCGACGCGGTGACCGGCAAGAGCTGGCGGGACGAGGTGCCGCGGAAGCGCGTCAAGATCTGGACACAGGACGCGATCGTCATGACCGAGTGGAAGGACCCCAAGCTCCTGTTCCCGAACCAGCCGTTCGAGAAGCAGCGGAAGTTCTTCGCGTGGGTGAAGGACAACGTGGACTTCCAGCCTCGGCTGCGACGCGTGGATTAGATCATACGTTCCACGTAGCATTCCTTCCGACAAACTTTCGCGGCGTTTCCGGTAATTTCCGGTGACGGGGAATCTCCGTCCGTCCTACAGTAGCTGAGCCCCCATTCGAGGCTCTGGGCGCGAGTCCGTCACACCGGAGCGCCGTGCCATGTTCTGGAAATCTCCGCCGCACGAAACCGTCCGCTTTCGATTGCTCGCCCGGTCTCCCCGAGGAAACCTCAACGCGTTCGACATCGCGGAAAGGAGAAGCGCCATGAGATGCATTCGTGGTGGCCCCGTCTTTCTCTCGGTTCTCATCGTGATCGCGCTCTTTCTGGCGTCGCTTCCGGCGAGCGCCCAGTACATCTACATCGACACCAACGGCGACGGCATGAACACGTGGGCCGATTCCCTGAACTCCACGGGCACGACTCCGGTCGACATCTGGATCAATACCGGATTCAACCGGAACGGGTCCCGCGGCAACTGCCCCGACGCAGGGATGACCTCCTTCTCGCTGAACCTGCGCGCCGTCGGGGGAACCGTCAACTGGGGGACCTTCTCGAGCGCGATCGCGTCGGCGCAGGGTCCGCCGGCCGTTTCGAATCCGACGGAGTATCACATCGCGCTGGTCATCACCGGGTCGAGCACGACCACGCCGCTGGGCCTGTACAAGCTCGGGACGCTTCCCGTGGATATCGTGTCCGGGACGCCCTGCCTGGATTTCGCCACCAGCACGTCGATGTCGCCCCGTCATTCGACCTCGTTCGGGGCCGGATGTCCTGGACCCCAATTTGACCACACCAGCCGCCTCGGATCGGACTGGCGCGACCAGGACGGGCTCCCCGCGAACCCCAGCGCTTCGCCGCGGGTCTTCGCGCCCGGCATCGTGGTGCCGAAGTACCTCGAGGCGGTCTCGGTGGACGTCCAGGCCGTCGCCTCGAGCTGCGGGAACATCTCGTCGCTCACGGCGGATCTGTCGGCGCTGCCGCCCGGCAATGACGCGGTGTTCACCCCGGGACCCGGGAACACGTCCGGGACGCTCACCTGGCAGCCGACCGCCGCGGACCAGGGCGATTTCATCGTCACGTTCCAGGCCGCGGGCAAGAACCCGAACTCGACCGACTCCCATACCACGATCATCCATCTCCCGAGCGTCAGCGGAACCGAGGGGTCGACGACACCGGCCGTTCTCGCGCTGTGGCCGGCTCGGCCCAATCCGTTCAACCCGGCCACGACGATCGCCTATTCCGTTCCGACCAGGGCGCGCGTGAGGCTCGTCGTCTACGACATCGCGGGCCGCGCCGTGGCGCGGTTGGTGGACCGGGAAGAAACACCCGGAAGGCATGAAGTCCACTGGCCGGGGGTGAACGACCGCGGTCAGGCGCTCGCGTCCGGAGTCTATGTGTGCCGGCTCTCGACCACGCTCGGAAACGCGTCGAGCCGCCTCGTGCTGACGAAGTAGGCGCGACCTAGAGGAGATGCGAACCATGAACCGTACGATGTGGCTTGGAATCCTGGGGGCGATCCTCGTCTGGTCCGCTCCCGCCGCGGCACAGATTCCCGATCCGAACAATTCCTACTATGTCCCGCAGGCCGGCCTGGACTACGCCAACCCGCTCGAGGGGAACCAGGCGATTCCGTACTTCCGCGCCTGCCCCAACAACGACGGAGACGCGAGTCTCCCGCTCGCCGCTCGCATCAAGATCGTGATCAAGGACTCGGGCGGAACCCCGATCGTGGGCATTCCCGCCCTGAGCCTGTGCATTCTCTTCAACGGAGGCACGCTCGCACAGGGCTTCACTGGAATCGGCGCGGACTCGGTCATCGCGAACGGCACCTTCAACCAGTTGCCGCTCTGCCCGAACGTCACCTGCGTCCAGGCGGACGGCCCGACCGACGCGAGCGGGGTCGCCTACATCACGTTCACGGGCCCTGGCGGGGTCCGCGATCCGTTGCGCAAGTGGGGCCACTACGACTCCGAGCTTCCGGTCTTCGCCCTGGGGGTCCCGATTCCCGGCCGACTCACGTCGACATCCGCGAACGGGTCATACGTGCTCCGCATCAAGAATTTCGACCAGGCGGGTGGACTGGGCGTGATCCTGAACCAGGGGGAGGCGGTCACGGCCCTGGACTACAACGCGGTCGTCGCGTCTCAGGGCGTGAACAACGCGATCAGCTACTGGAGGGATTTCAACAGCGACGGCGAGGTCGACGTCGAGGACTTCAACATGACCGCGTACCACCTGGCGCACGATTGCGACACGCCCAACAACCCGTGATCGCGCGCTTCCGCTGAACGATGGCCGCTCGAGGGGACCCCGTCGCGCGCGGGTCCCCTCCCGCGTGCCGAGCCCCGGACGTGTATCGCCGCACGAACAGAGCAGTATCGAAACGTTTCACTCAGGCCCTGGCCGACCTGTGACCACTTCCAGCCACGCCACGCGGAACCCTGTCCTGCTCCCCTAGTTGCCGCACGTCGCTCCCTTTCCTCCCCCCAGGGCACGAATGTTGGTTTCTTGGGAATCAGCCCGCAGTCCTCGGGGCGAAAGGGGGGTCCCATGGAAACCGCGATGCGACGGTCGATTCCGGCGACAATCTTGGTTCTGGGTGTTGCGCTGCTTCTCAACTCCTGCTCGTCCTGGCAGCGCTCATCCGCGCTGTCGGAGCCGATCGCGCGGGAGAAGCACTACTCGCAGTTCCGCGTGGAGCCGGTCCGCGGTCCCGCCCTCGTTCTTCGGAATCCGTGGTTCAGCGGCGACACGCTGTACGGACGGAGCAAGGCGGGGACCCGCCGTCACGGATCGGAGTACGCGAGGGGCGACACCGTCGCGATTCCCCTGGATCAGATCACCAAGCTGGAGGCACGGCGATTCAGCGGGACCAAGACCCTGTTCCTCGTGGTCGGTGTCGGCGCCACGGTGGCTCTGGTCGCCGCCGCGGTCGCCCTCAGCAACTGGGACGGTCCCCTGGGAGGCTGCTGCACCAGCGGCGGCAGCGGCACGTACTCCTGCCCGCTGATCTTCAGCTGGGACGGGATGGGGTGGTGGCTCGATTCGGGCACCTATGCCGGCGCCCTCATGCCCGCGCTGGCGCGTACCGACGTGGACAACCTGGATCACGCTGAAGCGCATGACGGCGCCGTCCGGCTGCGTGTCACCGGCGTGCCAGGAGAAACCGAGCATGTCGACGCGATCCGGCTTCTCGCGGTGGACCACGATCCACTGTGCATGATCGCGCCAGACGCGAAGGGCACCCTTCATTCGCTGGGGACCCTTCGCGAGCCGGCCACCGCTCGAGACTTCAAGGGGAGGGACATGCTCCGGCTCGTGCGGACGAACGATGAGCTGAACTGGGAGTCCGTGCCGACGGGACGTGACACGACCCGGGAGGAAGACATCCGCGACGGCCTCGAGATCGCGTTTCCGCGCGATCCAGGGGCGACCGAAGCTCGTCTGGTCGTGGATGGACGGTACACCGCCTGGGCGGACTACCTCACCGGCGAGTACGTGCAGCTCCACGGCCGAGAGACGGAGGCCTGGTATCGCGATCTCTCTTCGAACCCTTCGAAGGCTCGGGCCTTCGCCGCGGCGCTCGCCCGCGAGGCGTTTCTGACGATATCCGTGTGGGACGGCGAGCGCTGGAGTCGGCAGGGTTCCCTGCCCGGCGCGGGCCCGGAGCTAACCAAGCGCCAAGTCGTGCCACTGGATCTGTCAATCGTTCGGGGCGATATGGTCCGCGTCCGACTCGAGACAGCGCCGGCGCTGTGGATGATCGACCGGGTCGCCCTCGACCAGGAGCCGGAGGCCGCGTTCTCCGTGAGGGAGATCGAGCTGAGCGAAGCGCGCGATCTTCGGGGGCGAGGCGCACGAGCGCCGCTGGTGCGCGCCGACGGAGAGGAGTTCGTGATGGAGCAGCAGGACACCCTGGAGCTTCGTTTCGCGGTTGATCCGACGCCCCCAGGGCGGGCCCGGAGTTACATCGCGGCCACGACAGGCTGGTACCGGATCCACACTTCGGAGTCGGGGGAGCCGGATTCCAGTCTGGCGGAGCGGCTCATCCGGGAGCCTCGCGCGATCTCGCGGCTTTCGGTGGCCCGGATGAACGATGCGCTGCGGTCGTTGGCTGCGGAGAAGTAATCAGCGGGTCCGCGACCTCGGGCTCGGAGCGCTGCGAGGCTGTGCCGACGGACCGCCGTTCGCCGGCAGCCGGCTGCCGTAGGATCCGCGATAGCGCGTATTCCCGAGACTCCCGGAGTAGGGATAGTACGGCCGGTAGCGGGGTGCGTAGTATCGCGGGTAATAGTATGGAGAGTAGAAGTGGTTGTACCCGAATCCCAGGTAGAAGCGGGAGTAGGGGTACGCGTAGTACGGATGCCCGTAGCCGTAGTACCCGTACTCGTCCCGATCCCGGCCTTCCGTGCGCAGCATGGCCGAGATCACCTCGTCCGACACTCCGGCCTTCTGTAGATCGTGGATGTCGTCCGCGTCCAGGTGGAACGTCTTCCCGCTGTTCTCGATCTTGAGAACGATGAGGGAATCCTCGACCCCGTCCCGCGTCATCTTGACGATGTCCTTCTTTCCGAAAGCCCAAGCGCCGGGGGCGTAGGCGAGGGTCAGCATCAGTGCGGCGACCGCGAAGAGCAGCATGCGTTTCATGGCGAGCCTTCCTTTCACTCCTCAGAGTACTACAAGCTCCTATCCCCTTCTACCCCAGTCGCCCCGCGAAATCTCCAGAACTCGCCAACGAGAAACGCGATGGCAAAAAGAGCGGACCGAACCGAGTGGGATGACCACCCGATCCGGTCCGCCTCGTAGCACCTCAGATCCAGCTAGTCGTGGCCCTTGCCGTGCCCCTGCCCGCGGCGGTCTTGATCATCCTGGCTCTGCCCGCCGCCCTGGTCCTGACCTCCGCCCCGATCCTGGCGTTCACGCGCCCGCCGATTCCCACGGTCGGGAGGCGGACTCTGATCCTGGCCCTGTCCCTGGCTCTGGCCTTGATCCGGCGCGCGCTCGCGGTACCGGCCCTGGCCTCGCCCGCGGTCTTGACCCGGGCCCTGGTCGGGGGTCTGACCCTGGTCGCGCCACCGCCCTTCGTTTCTCACACGGCCCTGGCC
>Ga0075423_10000407_pt1 | contig 34345 bp, 36 predicted proteins | sample SoiMethybrSBSTD2_FD_80114 | JGI IMG/M metagenome (GOLD analysis project Ga0075423, IMG submission 80114) | Bulk soil microbial communities from a Populus tree surrounding site in Tennessee, USA - Soil MetaG P. TD hybrid SBSTD2 | ecosystem: Environmental > Terrestrial > Soil > Tree plantation...
GATCGAGGATCGCGCATCGCCGCAGCGTCGCCGAGCGCCCAGACTCCGGGATGGCCGGGAACTTCCATGGTATTCTCGACGACGATTTTGCCTTTATCCTTCGCGCATGCCAGCTTGGCGAGGAGTGGATTCGGCGCCGTCCCCGCCGTCCATATCAACGTATCGGTCGGGATAAAAGTTCCATCGTTAAGCGTTGCGCCGCTGTCCGAAAGCGAGGCCACGGCCGTCTTCAGGCGCACTTCGATACCGCGCTCCGAAAGCTTCCGCTCGGCATACGTGCCCAGCTTCCGCCCCAGCTCCGGAAGAAGGTGCGGGCCGTATTCCACGAGAACGACGCGGATCATCTCTTGCTGCAGATTGAGATAGAATCGAATCGCTTCATGGAGAAAGTCGTTGATCGCGGCGACAGTCTCGACGCCGGCAAAGCCGCCGCCGGCAACGAGAAACGTAAGCAGCTTCCCTCGCGACGCTGAACAGCATTCGAAGTCAGCCTCCTCGAGATGATCGATCAACCGGCTGCGCAGCCCGACCGCATCGTCGAGGGATTTCATCGAGAGACTCTTTTCCTCGACTCCGGGAAGACTGTAATAATTCGGCACCGAGCCCAGCGCGATCACCAGATGATCGTAGGTGAGCTCGTGATGATGAGCGCCGTCGGCATGCGAGGTAACGACGACTTTTGCGGCAAGATCGATCGATTCGACATTCGCGGCAACGAATCGGACGCGGTTAAGCAGCTTTCGGAGCGGATTCACGATATCGGCGGCGTCGAGATCGCTCGCCGCAACTTCGTGGAGCATCGGCGTGAAGAGAAAAAAGTTTTCGCGGTTAACGAGCGTGACCTCTATGTCGTCACGGCGCCCGAGCCTTTTCTGAAGCTCGAGCGCCGTGTAGAGCCCGCCGAAACCGCCGCCAAGAATAAGAATGCGCTGTGGCATTGTAGTCTCTTCGCGAGATTCAGCTCTTTTGCATTCCCAGCGATGCGGCGCCGAAATTTACGCCAAACCGTGCGCACCAGATGCTAACCGACTGGTATTTGCCGAGATCGACATCCGCCGGAACGTCGTAGTTCTGGTCGCCCATGTTGCCCTTCATCGAGCCAAGGTCGATAAAGCCGGCCTTCTTCACGGTATCGTTGTCTTTGGCCACTTCAGCAGCGACGAGATACACATGAACGTCCGGGCCGTTGGAGGTTTCGAAGTTCGTAAGCCTCAACACCCGTTTGCCGTCGCCCAGCTGATAGACCGCGGCCATGCCCTTCGTTTCGTGGGCGAGGCCTTTGAAATCGCCCTTGGCGAGAACCGCCGGCTCGGTCGTTCGCGCCATCGCCGTCGCTGCGGATTGAGCCATCGGCAGCGACTCGTTGACCGATTTGTTGACGAACAACAGTTCGGGCCGAAATGCATACCAGCCGACGATCACGGCGACGACGGCTCCACCGATAATAATATTGCGTTTGCTCATGGAAAATTCCTCCTTATAAAGTTGTTTCGCGATCCTGCTATTTGGACGAAAGCGTATGTTCATTAGATGCCTACAGGAGACGAAAGGATGCGGCGAATTCGCTTTCAGAGTGAGTGACTGTAGATAAATTAAAAAGCCACCGGCGCGATCAACGCCGGTGGCTTTGGCTCTCAAGCCGGGCCGCGCTTACATCGCTCCGGGCATCATCGCCGGTGTTATGGTCACCTTCATCGCCTTGACCGTATTCGTAAACGCGCTGCCGTACTTGACATCTTTCGCATTCTTAACGATGCCGTTTTCGGCTTCGCCTGTGTTGGGCCCTTTTTGTCTCGGCCCCTGATCCGGCCCGATGCCGGGCTCTTGGTTCATCTCGGTGCCGGCGTCCCAGAGAATCATCTGCGACGTGATGTCGCCGCTGATCGCTTTGCCGTCCTTGAAGAGCGCAATGCCCGCTTCGCCCGGCGCGTAGAACCAATCATTCGACTGCCCCATCATGGTGGTGAGCGTCAGCCGATCACCGGGCACCGCGGAAATCGTGACTTCATACGCCGAACCGGGAGTGATCGGCCCGGGCCCTTTGGCGCCGACCGGCGTATTGAAGACCGTCACCGATTTGATCCCCTTGCCGCCTTCTAGCGATTTGGCCAGCATGCCCGGATCGCCGTCTTCCGACTGCGCCTCCAGCCCCTGGCCGCGATCTTTTTTGCCGACGCTGAAAACCGGCGCCTTCTCTTTATGAACGATCGCGAGCCCCGGCGAAAACGCGAGCGACCACTTGGTTCCGTTCGACGCGGTATACGCGTCCGGCTTGGTGACGTTCTCGATACGAATCGTGAACTTCGTCGCGTGCGACATATCGTCGGCAGCCGCGACCGCGGCGACACCGAGAAGCACACCCGTCGTGACACTCAGTAATTTGCTAAACATTTCTGGTCTCCTTTCGACGTCTTGAAGTTTCAGGACATTGTTCGTCGATTAGACGCCGGCGCTTTGTAAAAAGATGCGCGGCGCAACGCAGTCGATCAATTTTCACGGCTTTTCAGAATGCTGGCGAAACGAATGCCGAAGCCGTCCGGATCGGTGATGGTGAAATCCCGTAGGCCGTAGTAGCGATCGGCGATCGGCAGAATTATGTCGGCTCCGATCTCGTTCGCTATCTTCCAATAGTCGTCCACGTTCGGAACCATGATGCGCACGTTGGCCTGCGGGAATTTCGGCCGCGGCGACGGCTCTGTGCGCTTGATGCCGTGGAAGGCCGACAACTCGACAAGGAAGAGACGATGATCTTCCCAGGTGAGTTCCACGAAATCGCCGCCGTCGCGGTGGAGGTTAAATCCCCACAGCAGATAGAAACGAACCGACGCCGATATATCCCTGACCACGATCTCCGTCACGAGCTGCTCTGTAGAGTCGACGTACCGGCTCACGATCAGACCGCCGGTCTGGAGGCCACGGCGCCGCAGGCGGGACAGGCGTGCGTTTCCTCAACTGGGCCGCCGAACGCGAGGTTAACTTTTTTCGCCTCTTCCGCAGTCACGGGATGGACGACCTTATCGGCGTGGTGGTTCATCTCGCCACCGCATTTCGGGCAGATCATTTTTTTTCGCTTTTCCATGTGATTCCTGTCAACCGTCGAGAGCGATATTATCGCGGCCGTAGCGCAGCGTTCGCGCCATCCAAACGAGCTCGCTGATAAATTTATCGGCTCTGCCGACGAACGCCTGGTCGAGAAGCCTGCCGGAGTTGTCGAAGACCTGACCGATATTTCCGAAATTGACGTCCCAGAAAATATTCACGAGGCCGAGCTCGCGAATGACGGGAAGAAAATCTTGAATCGCGCGAACGCCGCCGAAGGGACCCGCCGAAACACCGACGATGCCGGCCGCCTTGTGAATGTATTCCTTGAGACAGCTGTCCAGCACATGTTTCATCAAACCGGGAAAACTGTGGTTATATTCCGGAGTAACGAGGACCAGCGCGTCCGCGCGTACCATTTTCTCCGAGAAAGCGGTGTCTTTAATTCCCTCTCCCGCGTCGTCAAGCGGCATCGGCACGTCTGATATATCGATCAACTCCGTGATAACGCCCTCACGCCGCGCGATTTGTTCAGTCATGAAACGCGCGGCATGAACACTCAGGCGTCCTTTACGCGTTGTCCCGAGAATGACGGGTATGCTTAGCGGTCTCGGGTTACTCATTGCTATTTCCTCACGATTTCCGACGGGCTGATGCCGGGAATGAGGAGCGCCATGCGATAGAGTCCGTCTCGAGCGGTCATGTAGAGCGTTCGTCCATCGTCGCCCCAGGCGAAATTGTGCGGATGCTTCGGCGGAATGACCGTGCCCAGATGCCTGCCCTCCGGCGAGATGATCCAAAGGCCGCCGGGACCGGAGACATAGAGATTCCCTTGCCGATCTATCTTTATGCCGTCGATAGCGTCCTCGCCCGGTGCGGCGGTCATATCGAAGAAAACTCGACCGTTCGAGAGCGTCGCATCCGCAGCGACTTCGTAGCGCATGACGATCTTCTTCTCCGGATCCCAGTTGCCGACGTAGAGGTATTTTTCATCCGGCGAGAAGGCGATACCGTTCGGCCCTTTTAATTCCTTCGTCACGAGCTTCAGACGGCCATTGTACAGCGCGAAGACGCCGCTGAATGGCAGCTCTTTACGAGGGTCGTCGTAAAATTTCGGAAGTCCGAACGGCGGGTCGGTGAAGAACAGCGTGCCGTCGGATCGATAAACCAGATCGTTGGGGCTGTTGAGCCGCTTGCCTTCGAAGCGATCGGCGAGCACGGTGAGCCGGCCGTTTTTCTCTGCGCGAACGATGCGTCGGTTCCCGTGCTGATTGATGGTGAGCCGTCCTTCGGGATCGAGCGTCAAACCGTTCGATCCCGGCTGGGTATACTCGGCGATGTCTTTTTCCGCATATCCGCTTTGATCTTTGAAGACGGACAGTTTTCCGTCGCTCGTGTACTTATAGATTTTGTTCGCGTTCGGATCGCTGAACAGGAGATATTTTCCGTCATTCACCCAGATCGGCCCCTCGGTGAATTGAAACCCGGATGCGAGCTTGAACACCTTCGCATTGGGCGGGACGATCGAGTCGAGCGCCGGGTCGAGACGAACGACATCGACGTTTACTTCCGCCGGCGCGAGCGCCACCGGCCCCGAGGCCGCTCTGTAAAAGTCGAGCTTCGCGTAGCGCAAGTAAATGTAATTGGTGGGCGGGTTCGAGAGCGGCCCGTTGATGCCGAAGATCGCAAGCCGAATCGTCTGCCCCGGCTTCACGTTCCGCGCGACGACGAGCCGGTTGGCGGCATTCCATCCTTTAATCACCGAGCCGCCGCTTTGCCCGGCGCCGCGCGTCAGCTCGCCGTCGACCCAGATCTCCGCGTAATCGTCGACCGATGTCTCAAAGACCATGGTCGACCCTGTCGGATCGAAAGCCCCGATTTTTTCCGGCACGACGATCTTAACGCGATACCAATTGAACGCGAGTCTGCCGTTCGAACGTCGCTTGTCGAGCGTCGTTGGATCGAGAATTTCCCATTTCGAATCGTCGAAGTCCGCGCCGCCGGCATGGGGGGCGAAGTCGTAAGCTTTATTTCCGGCGCCGGTCGGCTGCCCGTCGGCTCCCGCGGCTTTGAAATTGACATCGACGATTTTGATGTCGCTGTAGCGCCATTCGCCCTTGACGAGAGCCACCCCTGATTTCGTCGCAAGGTCAACGCTCGCGTCCGGCTTGCGATCAGCCGAGGAAGCGTCTGCAATCGGCAAGTTCGCCGTGTCGCTTCGCCCCTCGAAAGCGGCGACGCCTGCCCGGGCGATGTCTTCGTCTTCTTGCGGCGTATTGCCGCTCACGCCGATCGCACCGACCACTCTGCCCTCGTACACGAGCGGCAGTCCGCCCTTGAGCGGCGTGGCACCCGGGAGCGCGAGCGCCGCAACCCGCCCCGTACGGATTTGTTCTTCGAAATCTGCGCTGGGTCGGCGGAAGATCGCCGCGGTTCGCGCTTTTCCTATGCCGACCTCGACGCTCGCGACTTGGGTATCGTTCAGACGCTTGATGATAATCGGGTAGCCGCCGTCGTCGACGACAACGATGACGACGGTCGAATGCCGTTTGTTCGCCTCGGCTTCGGCGGCGGCGGCGATCTTCTCGGCGATCTCGAGGCCGAGGACTTTCTTGTCCTGCAGCTCCTGCGCATGAAGAACGGCCGTCGCGGCCAGCAGAAGCACCGCCGCAGAAACGGTTCTAAGTATTTTCATCGTATAGCTCCTTGTGCTTGAGCGGAACTCGGCGCCAGCGCATTCGCACCGGCGATGGCGAGCTCCTCGTCCTGTTGGGCAGTCGCCGCGCCGGAGACGCCGATGGCACCGACAACCTCGCCGTCGACAACGATGGGAACGCCGCCCTGAAGCGGCGTAAAATCCGACAGCGCGGTCATTGCCGTCCGTCCCTTGTTGATCACGTCTTCGAAGAATTTCGTCGGCTTTTTGAACAGCGCCGCGGTTCGCGCCTTGCCGATGGAAATATTGGCCCCGGCGGCGAATGTGTTGTCGAGGCGCTCGACAGCAATGAGATTGCCGCCTTCATCGACAACGGCGATCGCGCCGCCTGGAGCGTTTTTCGTTTTCGCCTCTGCAACGGCGGCGGCAATGACTTTCTTCGCCCCTTCGAGATTCAGCGTTCTCTTTTCCGCCACCTGCGCCTCTGCCGTTGCCGCCAGGCAGAAGAGCGCGGCGGCGACCGATCCAATCATGAGTTTCATCAACGTTCCTCCTCCCCATTCAGATCATCGATGCGTAGCCGCATCGGAAGATACACCGCTTATCGTTGTCGTGATGGAGCTTGGCGCATCGGACCTGGCGGCCGTGTCCGAGCAACGCGAATGCCTCGGACGCGAGCAGCATCCCGAGCGGTGGAGCGACAAAATAGAGCCACAGCGCGGTCCAGATCTGCGCCGAAAACGCCGAGCCGAAGGTCCGTGCGGGATTCATGCTCATGCCGGAGATCGGCGCCTCCAACGTGATGTACGTTGCGACGAGCATACCGGCGAACACGCCGGTATATCTGGCGATGTTCCGAGTATTGGACGCGAATAAAACCGTTAGCATTAAGATAAACGAGATCACCGCTTCGGCGACGAACGCGACGGGAATCTTCGATCCAGGAACCGTCGCGACGAATCGAACGGCTGGATTTACGAGCCAAGCGCCGATCAACGTAGAAATCATAAGGACTCCCAGGATGCCGCCGGTAAACTGCGCGGCGATATAAAAGAATGCGTCCCATGCCGCGATTTTTCCGAGTCGAAAGAACGTGAGAGTAACGGACGGGTTCAAATGGGCGCCCGACTGTTTACCCCACGGAGAATAGATGATGCCGATCGCGGTCAGCCCCATCGCGATGCCCATGAGCACGCGCCTGACGATTGGAAAAGGGATCGCCTGATGCACCGGCGAAGCGGGATGCTCAAGAATGACGCCGAAGGTGCAAGCGGAGATCATAAAAATTCCGAGGCCGGCTGCTTCCATGAAATACTCGGGCCAGTGCCGCTTGAACGTTTCAATCACGCTCGTTAGATGGCGCTCGAAGCGAAAAAGATTCGCCGGATGCGAGTGACGGAAATAAAAAATCTCCCGGCCGGCAGAGCCGGTCGGGAGTTCACGTGCGGAGCGGAATGTGGCGAGCTATGACAACGAGATCACGTTCTTGATGCCGTCGCCGCGGCCGAGCAGCAGATCGCCGTAAGCCTCGATGGGAAAGCGTCCCGTGATCAGCGCCTTCACGGCCTTCGGCCAGCGCTCGTAAAACGTTCCGAGATCGCGGATCGAGCTCTCGAACGAGTCGCGGCCGGCATTGACAGTCCCGAAGATCACCTGGTTCTTGAGGACCAGGTTGCGCATCATAAGATCGGTGTCGACCTCGATGGGTCCCTTGCGTCCCGGAACTCCGGTGAAGACAAAGATTCCGTTCGTCCCGAGCACCTTCATCATCGCGAACGAAAGGCTTGAAGCACCGGTCGCTTCATAAATGAGATCGATGTTGCCGACGACCTCCCCGAGCTGATCGATCGAGGTCGTCTGCGACGACAGGTATTTCGCTCCGAACGCCTCGACGAGAATGGATTTCGAGTTCGGCGCCGGCTCGCGCGAATAGACATAGGTATGAAACCCGGAATTGACCAGCGCCATGGCGCCGAGCAAACCGACCGGGCCGGCGCCGAGCACGACGGCGCGATGGCAATTCGCCTGCGCTTGGCCCGGATTTGTCGGGCACGCCCAGGGCAGTCGCTGTTGGACTTGCCAGACCTGCGTCAGCGCCTTCTCGGCGATCGTCAGCGGCTCGACGAGAACCGCGATGTCCCGCAAGCCGCGCGGCACCGGATTCATATACCGCTCGTCGTCCACCACGAACTCGCACATGAAGCCATGTCTCTGTTTGATTCCGCGCTCGGTGAAGTCTCCGGTAAAGCAGAAGTCCTGGCGCCCCGCCCGGCACGCGACACAGTACTCGTGCGGGCAGGGCCGACGGACCATCGGCACGACGAGATCGCCGCGCTTGACGCGGGTCACGGCGGCTCCGACGTCGATCACCTCGGCAAGCGACTCGTGGCCGATCACGAGGTAGTCGGATCCAGCGGGCGGCGTGCCATATTGGAAAGCCGCGATCTCCTTATCGGTGCCGCAAATCCCTATGTCTAGCATCCTGAGCTTAACGTCCGACGGCGTCATGAGCTTGGGCTCTTCCTGCTGGATCAGACTGATTTCATGCCTCGATGGAACGACAGATACGGCTTTCATCTATTTCTCCTTCTCGCCGTTGAAACCGACTGTTTAATTATTGGTATTGTGTGAAATCTTCGATTTTGGTCCTTAGATTATTGCGAATTCGACTCAAGGCCTCGCGGGGCATATCGCCGCAGCGCAATGAGAGTGCAATCCGACTGCTTTCATTGTAGCCGTTGAAAAGGGCCGTACAATCTGGACAGACGTTCCGATGACGATCAAATGAAGCCCTCGCCTCCGCATTTAAATCGTTGTCCGTGTAATCTCCCATCAGGCTGGTGAATATCTCGCAGTTCATGGACCCTCGTTGCTCCGACCTTTAGACGCCGGTCCACGGCAAAAAGATGCGAGAACCGCCGATTAGGCCGATACGGCGAGCGGTACCGCGGCCCATTCGGGTTGAATCCCGATCCTAGAGAGCGAGCCGAGGACTCTGGCGGGGTCGCCCCAATCGCTCCACTCGATGCCGGTCACGGGAAACACGGCGAGCCGCGAGGATTGCCTGGTCAGTATCTCTTGGGAGAAATTCGACTCTGGCAGCTGCGAGTACAAAGCGCCAATCGCCGCAGCCTCATGAGACGTGCCGATCGCAGGCGCGATTCGCTCGAAAAGGCTGTAAACATCGGGAGCGCTCTTTGAAATAAGCTCAATCAGCGTTTTCGCGCGGCCGACCATCACGAAGCTATTCCAAAAACAGCCTCTAGATAACAGCCGCTGCGCTAAGGCGAGGCTCGGTTTTTCCCAGAATCGCGCAACCCGGAACAGCGGGCCCGTACACGGCAAGAAAACTGGATCCGCCGGCTCGATCCAGCCGTATTCGACCTCCGGGCTCTTTGCGTTGATGCCGAGCAGAAGCACGGACTCCGGCATGACCCGCGCGGCTTCGAAAGCCGCGTCGACGTAGTACATAAACGACTCGTCGTCCGAGACATAATGATCGGAAGGAAAAGTCGCGACGCTTGAGTCTGGGTCGATGGCAGCGGCTCGCATCAACGCGTAAAGGATCGGCGCAGTCGTGCCGCGGTTTTCCGGTTGAACGACCAAGCTGCGCGAAGACATTCTCTCCGCATAGCGCTTATAGAACGGCGCGTGCTTTTGCGTCACCACTACTAGCGTGTTCTCATCCGCGATCGAAAGCCGCGTGCGGCGGAGCGTCCGGTCGAGCAGCGTCTCGGCCCCCAGTATGGGGCAAAATTGCTTCGGCCGCTCGTCTCCGGAGATCCGCCGCGTGAGCGCCCTGAGCCGCACCCCATCCCCGCCCGCCAGCACAATCGCCCAGCGATTCGGCTGCTTGTGACAATCCCCTTTCTGCATACCCCACCCCCGTTTCGTCTTAGATGCCGAGAGCCCGCGATTGGATTCGCCGCGTTTAGATTCGGCAGACTAATTCTTCGGCCGACCGTGGCCGATCCGCTCCCTGAAGAATTCGCGCAAGCGCATTTGCATGGATGCCGGCATGTCTTCGCAGCGCAGCGACTTTCCGGCACGAATGGCTTCTTTGTACGTTTCGAGAAATGAGACGCAATCCGGGCATTTCTTTAGATGCGCTTCGAACCTCTCGACCGTCGGCCGCTCGAGGCCGCCTGAAACGTAGTCCGTGACCAGGCGCGCCGCTTGCTCACAAAACTCTTTGTCGCTTCCGCCTTTCCTCATGATGGCGATCAGGCGGCGGAATAGCCGAGCTCGACGGCCAGTTTGCCGCGGAGAAAAAGTCTCGCGCGGTGGAGACGGGCCTTGACCGCCTGGACTGTCAGCTTCAGCGCATCGGCGATCTCTCGATTCGAATAGCCATCGAGATCGCTGATGAGAATGGCTTTATCGATCGCTCCCAGCTCGTCGATCGCCTTTTGCACAGTCGCTTGAATCTCGTGTTCCATCAGTCGTTGATCGAGATCTTTTGACCAGTCGGCGACCGGCCTCACAAGATGATGGCCGTCTTCGGCGAAGCGAGGCAGGTACGCATCGATGTCGACGGTTTCGTCCTTCTTATACCGGCGCATTTTCGTCAGCGCCGCATTTAAGGTCACGCGGTATAGCCAGCTCGAGAACGCCGAGTCGCCGCGGAAGTTCTTCGCTTTCTCGTAGACGAGCATAAACGCGTCCTGCACGATCTCCTCGGCATCGGCTTCGTTGCCCACGAGCTTCACGGCTTGGCGATAAACGCGGTTCGAATAGCGATTGAAAATGATCTCGAACGCGCGGCTTTCGCCCGCCTGCAATCGCTCTATGACGAGTTCCTCCGGTGCATCGTCATCCAGAAGCGCATGGCGATTCTGAGGCGGTGTGCTAAGACCGGGATGAAAGTCCCTGGTCCGCTCGCTGGCAACTATGGTCTTTTCCATTTTCGACTCCTTGTGTCTCATCAGTCTTTCAGCTCGCTCAACAGCGTCTCGACGAACAACGATCCTTTGGCGAGCTTCACTCGCCCGTTCTTTAACTTTTGCAGCAGCTTTAGACCGCTCTGGCTGATGAACGTGACGCCGGACAGGTCCAGTAACAGTGTCTTTTGTGTATTACGTCTGTACCCGTCACATTCGTTTTGGAGCTCGTCCAAAGTTGAGCTGTCGATTCTGCCGTCGAGGCGTAGAATGACGGCGTTCTCGTCTTCTAAATTTTTTGTGATGCGAAGCATGTTGGAAATCTGTTGAGCAAGCGTCATGCCCGCGGCGGCGAACCAATACGGGACGCTAAGTTACTGAAATCGCAGCGCCTGACTCCGCTAGCCCACGCTGCCCGTTGCGATATGTCGCGATGGTTGCGAAATATCGCAACAAGGCATATGACTGAGGCGAAACAGTATGGGCGATCAAATTGCTGAAGAACTAGCAGGGGACGAAATCAGCCGCCGTCACGCGGAAGAGACCCTGCGCATCATCACCGAAGGAACCGCCGCCGCGACGGGAGGCGATTTTTTTACCTCATTAGTGCGTCATCTCGCGAAGGCGCTTCACACCCGTTACGCTTTCGTGGCCGAGTGCACGGATGAAACTCGAACCGAGGTGCGCACGCTCGCCTTTTGGAGTACGGATCGCTTGGCCGAAGACATAACTTTTCGCGTCCGCGGAACACCGTGCGAGAAAGTGATCGGCGGCGATGTATGTTGTTATCCGCAGAGCCTCCAATCGCTTTTTCCGGAAGACACCGGACTCGTGAGGCTCCGGGCCGAGAGCTATCTGGGCGTTCCGCTTTATGGATCCACTGGCAAAGTGCTCGGCCATTTAGTGGTCATCGACGACAAGCCGATGGCCGATTCCATCAGCCGCGATATTCCCGTGCTGCGCATATTCGCCGCCCGCGCCGGCGCCGAGCTGGAGCGGAAGTATGCTGAGGAAGCGCTGAGGAGCAGCGAGCAGCGGCAGCGGATGCTGCTTGAAATCAACAACGCCGTCGTCACGAAACTGACCCGCGAGGATCTCTTTCAAGCGATTTGCGAGGCTATGACCCGCGTTGTTACATTCGATCGCGTTGCTCTCACACTCCATGAGCCCGAGTCGAACGTGCTGCGGCTGGTTACCTATGCCGGGCCGTACCGGCGGGAAGATTACACCCCTATCGGCCGCGCGCTCGCCCTCGACGACAGCGCCGCGGGAATGGCCTTTACCGGGAAGAAGCCCGTGCTGCGTACAGATCTCGAGCAAGAGCAGAAAACTTCCTCGGACAAGCGCGCCTACGGACACGGCTTCAGGTCTTTGTGCGCGCTCCCTCTTATTGTCCGCGGTAAAAGCATCGGCGCCGTTACCGTGGGAAGCCTGACGCGATTTCAATACCGGCAGTCCGACGCCGATTTCCTCATGGACATCGCCAATCAAATCGCCATCGCCATCGACAACATGCGGTCTTACGACGATCTGCGCCGGCTGAGCGGCGAATTGGGCGCGTTGCTCGACGTCAACCGCGCCATCAGCCAACATCTCGAGCGCGATGCGCTGTTCGGCGCTTTGGCCGGCTGCCTGCAGGATCTGCTGCCAACCGACCGTTTCGGGATCGAGCTTCCCATCGCCGACGGCAAGCTGCAGGGCCATCTGCTGAGCCCGCAAGACGGACTTTCGCAGCACACCGAGCCACACGTCATGCTGGCGGCGGGGACGGCGTGCAATTGGTCGCTCCAAACCCGCCAGTGGCTGGTGACCGCCACACGCGACGAGCTGCGCGAGCGCTTTCCCATCACTTTCGAAGTGATGGCACGCGAGGGCATGGAATCGCTCTGCACGATACCTCTGCTGATCGGGGAGAGCTGCCACGGCGTGCTTTTCTGTATGGCGGCGGCCAAGCAGGCGTACGGAGACGATTTGCCGCAGGGGCTGCTTCAAAAGGTCGCGCCGGCCGTGGCCGTGGCTCTCGATAACTGCCTGGCGCACGAGGAGGTCCGCAGTCTGCGCGACCGTTTGGCGGCGGAGAACGTGTATCTACAGGAGGAGATCAAGACCGAGTATAACTTCGAAGAGATTATCGGCAAAAGCGCGCCGCTGAGACAGGTATTGCGCAAGATCGAGCAGGTGGCGCCGGCCGAGACCACGGTTTTGATTCAGGGAGAGACGGGCACCGGGAAAGAGCTGCTCGCCCGCGCGATTCACAACTTGAGCCCGCGCAAGGGGCGGCCGCTCGTCAAGGTGAATTGCGGCGCGATCCCCGCGGGATTGGTGGAAAGCGAACTTTTCGGGCACGAGAAAGGCGCCTTCACCGGAGCGCTCCAGCGCCGCGAAGGGCGTTTCGAATTGGCCGACGGCGGCACGATTTTTCTCGATGAAGTCAGCGAGCTGCCGCTCGACATCCAGACAAAGCTCCTGCGGGTTCTCCAGGAAGGCGAGTTCGAGCGCGTCGGGAGCAGCAAAACCACCAAGGTGAATGTGCGCCTCATCGCCGCCACCAACCGCGATCTCAAGGAGGCGGTTAAAACCGATGGGTTCCGCTCCGATCTATTCTATAGGCTGAGCGTTTTCCCGATCCGCGTGCCGCCGCTCAAGGAACGCAAAGCCGATATCCCGCTTTTAGTCAGCTTCTTCATCAGCAGGTTTGCGAAGAAGCTGGGCAAACAGATCCAGGGCGTCTCCAACGATACGATGGAACGGCTGACGAAGTATCCGTGGCCGGGAAATATTCGTGAGCTGCAAACCTGATTGAACGCGCCGTCGTCTTATCGGATGGGCCGGTATTGAAAATCGACGATGCGATGCTGGGGATGGAGAGCGGTGTCGAATCCGGCGGACCGATTGCCTTGGAGGATGTCGAACGTGCTCATATTATCCGAACGCTGATGGAGACCAACTGGGTGATTCACGGGAATCGCGGCGCGGCCAATATCCTCGGTATCAACCCGAGCACGCTGCGCTCACGGATGCTGAAGCTCGGCATCAAAAGAAACGATCGGCGATTGTAGGGCTAGTGAAGGCGGCGGCTTTTCCCGCAAAAGAAACTGGCGTCACAATCACTCTTTAGCAGATCAGCAATTACGACCGCGGCAATAGCATAAGCTTCCTCGGCATTGTCTGCCGTTTCAAACGCGACCTCACTGACCACCGCAACCAACTCTCCCAGCGTGGTTTCGATCGTGGTATCGCTCAGGTCTCTCATCATACACCCATCACGGATTCCAACTATTAGACGCAGAGGATTGCGAAAGGATTCGTGTAAAGCCGGCAGGGCGCGGACTGAAAATCGCGAGCGATATTCGGAGAGTAAATGTGGCCAGGGACGGAATCGAACCGCCGACACGAGGATTTTCAGTCCTCTGCTCTACCGACTGAGCTACCTGGCCGAAAGGTGAAAATATCGCTTAAAAAATCAGGCGAGTCAAGGTTGCGGATTAGTTTTTGCCCCGCGCGGCGGCCTTTTTCTCGATGAAGTCGACGATTTTTTCTTCGAGCTTGACGCCGTCGAAGGCGTCGATCTCCTGCACGCAGGTCGGGCTCGTGACGTTGACCTCGGTGAGCCAGCCGCCGATGACGTCCAAGCCAACGAAGTAGAGCCCGAGTGTTTTGAAACCCGGCGCGAGCGCGCGGCAGATCTCGCGATCGCGCTCCGTGACCTCGCCGCGCGCGGAGGAGCCGCCGACGTGGAGGTTGGCACGGTTATCGTCGGCCTTAGGGATTCGGATCAGCGCGCCGATCGGCTCGCCATCGAGCACCACCACGCGCTTGTCGCCCTGCCGGATCTCGGGGAGATAGCGCTGCGCCATGACCGGCATCGACCCTTCACCGGTGACGATCTCGAGGATCGCGCCGGCGTTGCGGTCCTTGTTGCTGAGATAGAGCACGCCCCGACCGCCCGCGCCTTCGAGCGGCTTGACGATCATCTCGCCCCCCTGCTCTTCCATGAATTCTTTGAGCAACGCGATGTCGCTCGTAACGAGCGACGGCGGGATCAGCTCGGGGAAGCGCAGCGCGTAGAGCTTCTCGGTCGCTTCGCGCAGCCCGTGCGGGTCGTTGATGACGACACATTTTTTGGGATCGACCAGGCTCAGGATATGAGTCGAGTAGAAATATTTCGAGTCGAACGGCGGGTCCTTGCGCATGAGGATGACGTCGAAATCGCCGAGCGTTCCTCTGCCTTCGCCCTCGATCTTATAGTGCGGCGTCGCGCGCGCGACGCTCACCTTGCGCCAGCGCCCTTCGGGCGCGCCGCCGCGGATCGCGAGGTCGTCCTGCTCCATGTAATAGAGCCCGTGGCCACGCCGCTCCGCCTCGAGCATCACGACGAAGGTCGTGTCGGTGTTGACGTTGATCTTCTCGATGGGATCCATGACCACCGCCACCTTCAAGGCCGTCATAGCGCCTCCCCGCCCCAACAGTGAGGAGTGAGGAGTGAGCAGTGAGAAGTAAAAGCTTCCATGACCGGTCGTTAAAGCTTTTTATACAGGTCCGTGATTATCCTGCAAACCATAGTAAGCCCGGCACGGCGTGCCGTGCCATCCCCTATTCACTGCTCACTACTCACTCTCTTATCACCCACGTCCCCGTCAGCGAGTCGTGCCAACCGCGCTTCTCGCGATGCCACAGGATCCGCAGGTAGCCGATGACCAGCGGCGCGGTGGCGACGGCGACGATCCAGCGGAAAAAGGCGCGCCGGAGCGTGATCGGCTCGAGTCGCGCATCCACGACGCAGAGGCCGAGGAGCCACTGGCCGACAGTTTTGCCCGCCTGCCCGTGGAGCACGACGAAGTAGCTGCACAGGAAGGCGAACCAGAACAGCCCGACCATGCGGAACATGCTCCGGAGGATCTCCCAGGTGACCGTCCGCTGATGCGCCGCCATGCCGACGCGAAAGCCGATGCGGCTCAAGTGAAAGAGCAAGAGCGAGAAGAGCGCCAGCACGAAAACGTCAACGATGAATGCCAACAGGCGGCGGAAAAAGCCGCCCCAGTGGGCCGCCGCCGCCTCTTCGTCGCGCTTGAGGCGCTCGTAGAGGCGATCGTACTCGCTCTCGATCCGCGCCCTGAGGCGCAGCGTCTCTTCGCCGCCGATTTCCATGACCCGAGGAGTCTAAACCGTAAGCCGGCGCAAAAAAAGAGTCGGCCCAGGTCGTCCGTCGACAACGATCTCCCGAGCGCCGTTCATCCTGCGACAAGCCCAGGACGATCGGCTGAATATTTCTGCACACAAAGCAAGCCGTTCGTGGTCGTTATCCCAGGTCGCCCCAGAGAAATTGCGCCAGGGCGACGGCCGCGACGGCGGCGGTCTCGGTGCGGAGGATGCGCCGGCCGAGGCCGATCGAATGAAAGCCGTTCGCCGTCGCGAGCGCGGCCTCCTCCGGCGTAAAGCCCCCCTCGGGGCCGACGACAAGGAGGAGGGAATCGAGGCGAGGATTTTTCTCATGCCATTCCTTCAGGCCGCGCCCCTGCTCGCCTTCCCAAAATAAAAGTTTGCGCGCCGCGGGCCAGGGGCGCTCGACGAGAGCGGAAAAATCGATCAGCTCGTGGATCCCCGGGACGCGTGTGCGGCCGGATTGCTTCGCCGCGCTGAGCGCGATGCGCCGCCAGCGCTCGCCGCGCCGCGCCGCGGCGTCGCGATCCAACTTCGGCACCGTGCGCCGGCAAACGAACGGGACCAACCCCGCGACGCCGAGCTCGGTCGCCTTTTCGACGACGAGGTCGAGCTTGTCGCCTTTGCCGAGCGCCTGCGCCAGCGTGATCGATAGCGGCGACTCGCGCTCGGGGCGGAAGGATTTCTCGATCGCGATCTCCGCCGCGCCGCCGGTATACGAATGAATCGTCCCCTCGTGCTCGCAGCCATCGTCGTCGAATAAGATCACGCGCTCGCCGGGGCCGAGGCGCAGCACCTTGCGCATGTGCTCGCACTCGCCGCCGATAAGCACCGCGCGGCCGTCGCGAATGTTCTTTTTCTGGACGAAGAATCGCGCCACGCCTAGCTCTTTTTCTTAAGCAGCAGGGTGAGCCATTCTTTTTCATGGCGCCGGCCGAGCAGCGCGAAGCGCGCCGGGGCGAAGCGGCCCAGGACGTCGCGCGCCTGGCAGTCGAGAACGCCGGAGAGAACGAGGTAGCCGCCGGGTGCCACGCGGGCTTCGAGCGCGTCCGCGAGGTCGAGGATCGTCTCGGCGGTGAGATTGGCGACGACGACGCCGAAGCGCTCGTCGAGATCGGCGAGCTTCGTGCGCGCGAGGCGGATTTTGCGCCCGGCGTCGTTCACCCGCACGTTGCCGCGCGCGACCTTGAGCGCGACGGGGTCGTTGTCGAGCGCGACGACGCTCGCGGCGCCGAGCTTGACGAGCGCGATCGCGAGAATGCCCGAGCCGGTGCCGACGTCGAGCGCGGTCAGCTCGCCGCCGTCGAAGCGCGCCGCGAGCGGCTCGAGGAATTCGAGGCAGCCGCGCGTGGTCGCGTGCGTGCCGGTGCCGAAGGCCATGCCGGGCTCGATCGTGATCACGTGGCGCCGGCGGCTCTTCGGCGGCGCGATCCACGGGGGCGTGATCCAGAGCAGCCGCCCGATCTTGATCGGCGTGAAAAAGCGCCGCCAGGAATTGGCCCAGTTTTTTTCCTCAAGCTGCCTCCAGCTCGCCGGCTCCGCGCCGAACCCCGGATAGATCTTGCGGAGGTCGCGAAGGAAGCGGCGGATCTCGCGCTTGAGCGACGCGGTTCGCGGCGAGCGCGGGAAAAAGGCGCGCACCTCCCCCCGCGCGAGCACGACACCGGGCGAGCCGCGTTCGATGAGAAAGTTGGCGACGGCGTCGAGCGCGAGCGGCGGCGCCTTGAGCGAGAGCTGGAGCCAGGGCTGCGGCACGAATTTTTTATGTCACAGTGCTGCGCCGCGATCAACGCGGCGCGCCGCCGGAGCCGGTTGCCGGAGCGCGCCCAATAATATAAAAAAGCCGAAAAAACCCCACTTCCCCGGCTCTGGTTCTAGCTTCTGGATTCCGACTTCTATATTCTACAACGATGGCAGAAATCGCTCCCTTCCGCGGCCTTCTCTACAATGAAAAAAAAGTGGGCGGTGCCTCGCGAGTCGTCGCGCCGCCGTACGACGTGATCTCGCGCGAAGAGCAGGAAAAGCTCTACAAGCGCTCGCCGTACAACGTCGTCCGGCTGATTCTCAATCAGGAGCCGGAGCCTTATGACACGGTCGCGCGGCTGTTCGAGGAATGGCAGCGCGACGGCGTCCTCGTGCGCGACGAAAAACCCGCGCTCTATTTCCTGCGCCAGCGCTTCGGCCTGAAAGATAAGCAGGAGAAAGAACGCTCGGGCTTTCTCGCCGTCGCGCGGCTGGAAGATTTCTCCAGCGGCACGATCCGTCCGCACGAGGGAACGCTGGCGGCGCCCAAGGAGGACCGCCTGCGGATCATGCTGGCGACCAACGCCAACTTGAGCCCGATCTTCGCGCTCTACGACGAGCCCAAGCAGACGATCAATCGCCTGCTCGCGGAGCACACGCAGGGAAGCGCGCCCCATCTGGAAGCCAAAGAAGAGAAGAACGGGACCTGCCGCCTCTGGCGCATAACGGATGCCGCGCTCATAGAGATGGCGCGGCGCGAGATGGCCGAGGTGCCGTTGCTCATCGCCGACGGCCATCACCGCTACGAGGCCGCGCTGAATTATCGCAACCGCATGCGCGAAGCGAAGGTGGGCCTTACCGGCCGCGAGGCGTTCAATTACGTCATGATGTTTTTCGGCAACACGCGCGACGAAGGGCTCGTGATCCTGCCGACGCACCGACTCGTCCGTTCGCTCCCGCCGATGCCGTTCCAGCAGCTTGAAGAGGCGCTGATGCGCTATTTCTACGTCGAGCCTTATCCCAAGAACGCCGAAGGGCAGCGCTCTTTTCTGCGCGCGCTGCAAGGGCAGGGGAAGAAGCACCGTGTCATCGGCGCGTCGTTCAAGCGCGACCCGCGCTATCTGATTCTGAGGTTGAAGAACAAGCGATTCATGCAGCGCCTCGCCGGCGATCTGAGCGCGCCGCTCCGCGAGCTCGACGTGAGCGTGCTCCACCGGTTGCTTCTCGACCACATCCTGGGTTTCAAGCGTGAAGAGCAGGTGAACGAAGGGGCGATCAGCTATTCGCAGGACGAAGAGAAGGTCTTCCAGTCGCTCGATAAGGAAGACTACGCCGCCGCGTTCATTCTAAACCCGACCAAGGCGGAGGAGATCGCGGCGGTCGCGCTCGCCGGCGAGACGATGCCGCAAAAAACGACCTACTTCTACCCGAAGCTGATCGACGGCCTCGCGATGAACAAGCTCGATGAGGAAGAGTTCGCCGCGGCCGATTAACGCAGCGGCCGCACCCACTCGCCGAAGCCAGGCTGGCCGACGACTTTGCCGTTCTCCATCACGACGGTGCCGCGCACGATCGTATAGATGGGAACGCCTTTCACCTTGCGGCCGTGGTACGGCGTCCAGCCGACCTTGGTATAGGTCGTCTCGTTCGAGATGGTCTCTTCCTTATTCATATCGACGATCGTGATATCCGCGTCGGAGCCGACCTGGAGCACGCCCTTGCGCGGATAGACGCCGAAGATGCGCGCCGGGTTGTACGACGTGATGCGCACGAGGCGGTCGAGCGTGAGCTTCCCCTGATTGACTGCGGTCAAAAACAATCTCAGGTAATCCTGGATCTGCGGCTCGCCGCCCGGCGACTTCCACATATCTTTCCAGCCGACGTCTTTCTCCTCTTTCGTATGGGGCGCGTGGTCCGTGCCGATAACCTCCAGCGTGCCGTCGTTGATCGCGTCCCATAGCGCCGCCGCGTGCTCGTCGGGGACCCAGAAGCCCAGGCAATAGGGGCCGAGCTTCTCGACGTTCTCCCAGGTCGCGAGGAAGAGCGCCCACGGATTGACTTCGCCGGAGACCGGCCGCCCCTCTTCTTTCGCGCGGCGGATCATCTCGATGCCGCCCGGCGTGCTCATGTGGAGGATATGCAGCCGCGTCCCCGCGGCCTTTTGCATTCGGACGAGCGTGGCGATCGCCGTATCCCATATGATGCCCTCGAAATCGCGATAGGCCTTGCCGTAGGCCTGCGGACTATAGTCGCCGCGCTGCCAGTAGCGCTGCTCGATCACATCCATGAGGTCCTGGTCGTGCGGGTGAACCATGAGCGGCAGGCCGGTCGCGGCGATCGCCTCAAAGGAGCGGAAAAGCTCGCCGTGGTTGTGCAGCCCGATGCCCGGCATGTGCGGATAGTCGCGCCCCGTGTCGCGCACCATGAAGATCTTGAACGCAAGCGGCCCCTCTTTGGCGAGGAGCGGAATTTGCTCGGGCACCGTGCCCGAGGGGTTGTGGTTGAAATCGACGATCGATTTCTTTTTGTGGTCTTCGATGAGAGCCCGGTAGCGCTCGACGGTCGTCGTCGGCGGATTGACGTTCGGCATCCCGACCGAGAGCGTGACGCCGCCGGCGGCGGCCGCGCGCGTCGCGGTGGTCAGATCCTCTTTGTGCGTAAAGCCCGGATCGCGATGATGTGTGTGGGTATCGATCAGGCCGGGAAGCAACTTCTTACCCGAAGCGTCGATGGTTTTTTGCGCCTGCGCAAAGGTTCCCGACTGTGCCAGCCCGGCGATTTTCCCGCCGGAAACGGCGACATCGGCGGTGATAAAACCCCCGGGCGTCCACACCTCTCCGCCCTTCACTAATAAGTCGATTGTGTCCATGATTTCCCGATCTCCGTTCGGTAGAATGGTTGAGAAACTCTTATATGTTCCGCCGTCTTTGGTGTCAACCTGGGCACAAACCTCGAGCCCATTTGTGCCCACCTTGATCTTGACTGCATTTGGTGATTTTGATTTTATCGCCCTGCCCGACGTCTAAGGACTAGAAGGGAGGAGTTTTCCATGGGTAAATTCCTGAGTCTAGTTACATTTCTCGCTGCCGCGGTCTTCGTCACCGCGCCCGCCTCTGCCCAGTCGCTGGACGCTGCGAAAAAGGAAGGCAAGGCGGTCGTCTACGGATCGCTCGAGTCCGACACGATGGAGGCGATCACCAAGGCGTTCACGAAAAAGACCGGCATCGAGGTCGACTATTGGAGGGCCTCGGCGACCAAAGTGATGGACCGCGCGCAATCCGAATTCCGCGCGGGCAAGCCGGGGTTCGACGCAATCGCTACCAACGACAACCCGCTACAGATCATGCAGAAGGAGGGCATGTTCGCCAAGTACGAGTCGTCTTCGGCGAAAGGGTTCCCCAAGGACGCCATCGACCCGAATCTCGGCCCGCGCTACCGCAATGTCATCATCGGGATCGTTTATAATAAGGGCATCATCAAGCCGGCCGACGCGCCGAAATCGCTCGAAGACCTGCTGAAGCCGCAGTTCCGCGGCAAGATCGTCATGCCCGACCCGACCCAGCACACGACGACGACGCAATGGGTCGCGAGCCTGGATAAGGTCCTCGGCAGCAAGGAGAAGGCCGACAAATTCATCAAAGACCTGGCGGCGACCAAGCCGATTTTAGTCGAGTCGCTGTTGCCGGCGGCCGAGCGCGTCGCGACCGGCGAGACGCCGATCGCGATCACGTACGTAAAATACGCGTACATCTTCGGTCAGAAAGGGGCGCCGCTCGACTACGTGAGACTGTCGAGAATGATGGGCGACGGCCATTACATCCCGCTCGCCGCCAAGGCGCCGCATCCGAACGCCGGCAAAGCCTTCATCGACTTCTTCCTCGGCGACGAAGGCATGAACATCATGGCGAAGATGGGCGAGTTCGTGAACCGCAAAGGCGTCCTGCCGCCGCTGCCGGACGCGGACAAGATCCAGTTCGTCGAGATGCTCGACCTGGATACCAAGGGGTTCGCGGAGAAGAAAAAGGAATACACGAAGACTTTTCTGGGATCGTAAAGTTTGGCGAATAAAGCTGTCGCACTCGAGCGAGCACTTCCGACATGGAGCTGGGGGCGGGTCGGGGCGTTTGTCGCCCAGCCGGTCAACCTGATCTTCATCGTCCTGGCGGGAGTGCTCGCTTTTCTCACCCTCTACCCGAGTTTCTTTCTCCTCTACGGCAGCTTCACCGACGCGCCGCTGGGAGTGCCCGGGCATTTCACGCTCGCTAATTACATCCACGCGTACACCGACACCGAATCGTACCGGCTGCTGCTGACCTCTTTTATATTCGGCATCGGCGCGTCCGGACTTTCCGTCATCTTCGCCCTGCTGCTCGCCTGGATCACGATCCGCACCAACGCGCCGCTGCGCAAGCTCTTCGAGCTCGTGGCGATCATCCCGAATATCATGCCGCCGCTTCTGATCTCGATCTCCTGGGTCCTGCTGCTGAACCCGTCGAACGGGCTGATCAACGGCACGTGGATGCGGCTCTTGGGCGCCGAAAGCCCGCTGTTCAATATCTACAGCGTCCCGGGGCTCATCTTCGTCGAAGGGCTGATTCTCACCCCGCTCGCCTTTTTGATCATCGCCGCGGCGCTAAAGGGGATGGACCCGTCGCTCGAAGAATCGGCCAAGACGCTAGGCTCGAACGAGCTCGGCGTGGTGGCGCGCATCACGTTTCCGCTCATGCGCCCGGCGATTCTCGCCGCCGGCACGCTCAATTTCGTGCGCGCGCTGGAGAGCTTCGATACGCCGGCGATCATCGCGCTGCCCGCGCGCATCGAGGTCTTCACGACCAAAATCTGGCGCGAGGCGCTGGGCTCGTTTCCGACCAATCACAACCTCGCCGCCGCTTACGGCGTCCAGATCCTCGTCATCGCGCTCGTCTTCGTCTACCTCTATCGTCGCTTCACTTCGCAGGTGGAGAGTTTCTCGACCGTCACCGGCAAGGGCTTTCAGCCGCACCAGATCGATCTGGGTCCGTGGCGCTATCTCGCCACCGCGACCGCTTTTCTGCTGCTGGTGATCCTCGTCGTCCTGCCCTTTCTGGTTTTGCTGCTCGTTTCGGTGCTGCCCTATTATCACGTCCCGACCTGGCAGACGTGGCATAACCTGACGCTGAATAATTACCGCTTCGTGCTCGACAACGCGCGCACCCACCGCGCGTTCGGCAACAGCCTGATTCTCGCCGTCGGCGGCGCGTCGATCTGCATGTTTCTGGCCGCGCTTACTTCCTACATGACGATCCGGACCAAGATCGCCGGCCGCGGGCTCTTGGAAGGACTCGTCTTCATTCCCTGGGCATTTCCCGGCACCGCGCTCGCGCTCGGGCTCTTGTGGGGCTACGTCGATTTCCCCATCCCGATCTACGGGACGATCTGGATCATCCTAATCGCCTACGTGACGCGCTTCCTGCCGTACGGCCTCCGCGCCGTGAGCAGCACGATCGTGCAGATCCATAAAGAGCTGGAGGAGGCCTCGATCGTCTGCGGCGCGGGATTCCTCGCGACCTTTCGCCGCATCCTGGTGCCGCTCATGCGCCCCGGTATCATGGCCGGCTGGATCATCCTTGCGACGATTTTCATGCGTGAGTTCAGCGCGACGCTGTTTCTCTACAGCCCCGGCGCCGAGCCGCTGGGGCCGCTGCTTTACTTTTTCTACCTCGACGGCCAGCGCGGCCGCGTCGGCGCGCTCGGCATCGTCATCTCGATCATCTGTGTTTTTCTCATCGCGATGGCGCAGCGCCTGTCGCGCTGGGACACCCGGCATTAAACGGCGGCCCCGCCTAGAATTTTCCGCGCAAAACATTTAATCTCAGGCCGTTCGCGCCAATGCGTCGTGAGCAACTCCAAGGAGGCCTTTTGGAAAAATTACACGTGACCATCGCCTGCGGCGACTACGACCGCACCAAAGCGCTGCAGACCGGCGAAGTCGAGCCGGAGGGGATCAAGCTCAATTACCTTCCGCTCCAGGCGGAGGAGATCTTCTGGCGCATGAGCAACTTCCGCGAATTCGACGCCTCGGAGATGTCGCTCTCGAATCACATCACGATGGTGAGCCGGGGCAACTCGCCGTTCGTCGCGATACCGGTTTTCCCCTCGCGCTTTTTCCGCCACTCGTGCGTCTTCATCAACAGCGATTCCGGCATCAAAAAGCCCGCGGACTTCAAGGGGAAAAAGATCGGCGCGCCCGAATATTCGATCACGGCCGCCGTCTGGATCCGCGGCTTCTTGAACGACGAATACGGCGTCAAAGCCGGCGACGTCGAGTGGTTCGTCGGCGGCCAGGAGGAGGCCGGCCGCAAGGAGCGCGTGAAGCTCAAGCTCCCGCCGGAGATCAAAGTCAACGCGCTCGGCGACGACCAAACGCTGAACGGCATGCTGGAGAGCGGCGCGATCGACGCGCTGATCTCCGCGCGGAGCCCGTCGTCGTTCGTCAAAGGATCGCCGAAGGTGCGACGGCTCTTTCCCAATTATAAAGAAGTCGAGATGGACTACTATCGGCGCACGAAAATCTTTCCGATCATGCATGTGCTCGTGATCCGAAAAGAGCTCTACGAGCGCGATCCGTGGGTCGCCCGCAGCCTGTACAAGGCCTTTTGTCAGGCGAAGGAGCGCGCGATCCAGGCGATGCATGTCTCGAATACCCTCGCCTGCACGCTGCCGTGGCTCACCGCCGAGATGGAGCTGCTCAAGTCGCTCTTCGGTCCCGACTGGTGGCCGTACGGCGTCGAGCCCAATCGCCATTTGCTCGACACGCTGCTCCGCTACATGGACGAGCAAGGCCTCATCGACCGGCCGGTCAAGCTCGAAGAGTTGTTCGTGCCGAACATCGCCGGCGAATTTAAAATTTAAAATGAGGCGCGCGGCTTTCGGCGGGAGGCAACGGAGAAATTCTTTCTCGCGCCTCACGCCGCGCGCCGCGCGCCTGCTCCGGACCGCGCGCGTCGCCCACTTCGCCACCGCCGACGCGAACGGCCGGCCGCACGTCGTCCCGATCTGCTTCGCCGTCGATGGGCGCGAGCTATTCACGCCGCTGGACGAAAAACCCAAAAGCGCCGCATTGCTCCGACTGAAACGCGTCCGCAACATTCGCGCGAATCCCGCGGTCGCCGTCATCGTCGATCATTACGAGGAAAATTGGCGGCGTCTGGCGTACGTCCTGCTTCAGGGCCGGGCGACTCTCGTAGCGCGCGGCAAGCGGCACCGAAAAGGCGTCCGGCTATTGAGAAAAAAATACGCGCAATACAGAAAGATGAGGCTGGAAGGGCGGCCGGTCATCGTTATCCGATGTAACGTGACGAAATCCTGGAGTGCCGACCCTGCTAAGTAATGCTAAATACTGCCAGTTTTAAACAATATAAATGTATTTTGACAAATCGGTTGCAAATGGGTATATTCGGGAGCATGAAAACACAATTTTCCACGCTTTTAGCGTGCATGCTGGCAGTGGCGCTTCTATCGGCTCCGGCGGTTTCGTCCGCACAGGATCGGCAGGCCCCGACGCCGGCTGAAGAGCAGTCGCCGACCAAAGAGGTCGGGACCGAGTTCGGCTGGGGGGTCGGCACGGTTCTGGCGAACGTCTTCTACATGCCGACGAAAGTCGTCTACGCCGGCCTGGGGCTGGTCACCGGCGGGATCGGCTACATGCTGACCGCGGGCCGCGGCGACGTCGCCAATGAGATCATCTATCCGGCGGTCAAGGGCACCTACGTGCTCACGACGGATCATCTCAAGGGCGAGAAGCCGGTTGTATTCATCGGCCCGGGGCCGGACGACCAGCCGCAGCAGGTCTCCAAAGCGCCCGGCGACGCGAGCCCCGAGCCGCGCTAAGCGCCGAAGCAGACGCCGCGTTTGGAGCTCTTGATAAACTCAAGCAGCGGCAGCGCTTCCTGAGCCAGGGCCGCGTTCGCCTCGAGCTCGACGAGCGCGAGCTTTAAGTTCCTTCCCTGCCGAAAGAGGATGCGAAATGCCTCTTTCAGCGTCCGGATGCGTTTATCGTCGAAGCCCACGCGCCGAAGCCCCACGACGTTCACCCCGCGCACCGTATGCTGCCAGTCGACGACCGCGTAAGGCGGCACGTCGCGGCTCGTGCCGCTCAAGCCCCGCATCAAGGATAGCTCGCCCACGCGGACGAACTGGTGCACGACGCAGTTTCCCGAGATAAACGCGCGGTCGCCGACGTCGACATAGCCGCCGAGCAGCGCGCCGTTGGCGAGCACGATGTGGTCGCCCAGGCGGCAGTTGTGCCCCACGTGCGCGCCGGCCATGAGATAGTTGTCGGCGCCGACGATCGTGGCCGAGCCCGGCGCCGTGCCGCGATGCACCGTGACGTTCTCGCGAAAGACGTTGCCGTCGCCGATTTTTAAATAGCTCTCCGCGCCGCGGTAGGCCTTGTCCTGCGGCGCGCCGCCGAGCGCCGCGCCCGGGTGAATCTCGTTCTCCGCGCCGATCTCGGTCCAGCCCGTGATCGTCGCGTGCGCCATCACGCGCGTCGCGCGGCCGATCCGCACCAGGCCGTCGACGACGACGTAGGGGCCGATGTCGCAATCCGGGTGAATCTCGGCGCGCGGGTCGATGACCGCCGTCGGATGGATCACCGCGCCCGGCCCCTATTGCGAGTCTTCGTCGTCATCGTCTTCCGGCTCTTCTTTGAGGATCTTCTTGCCCGCGATGCGATAGCGCCCTTCCGCCCACGCGCCGAGATCGATCAGCCGGCAGCGCTCGGAGCAAAAAGGGCGAAAGGCATTTCCTTCCCACGCCACCTCGGTCCGGCAAATCGGGCAGCGAACCATACGCGGCATGGGATCATTTTAGCTCGTCGATGTCGTCGTTGCGAATAGCTCTTCCACCGCGAGCTTCTTCGTCATCAGCCCCTGGTCCAGCGAATAGCCCATGAAGCGCTCGAGGTTGGCGCGGTTCTGCGCGACGCCGTAGGGCCAGGGGTCGGCGCCCAAAAGCCGCCGCTCCTCCTCGAACAGGTGGCGCCCCCAGACGAGCCGCGACCAATTCGGGTCGTCGTAGTAGCGCCGGCAGACTTCTTTGCCGCGCGCGAACAGCTCCATCACCGCCTGCGCGAGCCAGGGGTGCGCGCTCAAGACCGCGTCCTTGAACGCGACCACGTGCATGATCGGGAAAAAGCCGTTCTTGCGGAAATATTTGAGCTCCTCCGCCTTGGCGTCGGGAAAGAGGCGGCCGAATTTCTCCGGCTGATCGAGCACCTCTTTCGGCGGGTGCGGCATGAAGAGCGCGTCGATCTCCCCCGCCGCGAGCAGCGCGCCGATCTTTTTTCCCGCCGGCGCGAGCCGGATATCGACGCCTTTCATCGGCTCGAACGCGACCGTCTCCTCTTTGGCGACGACCCATGCGACCTTGCGCCAGTCGACGCCGTACTCCGATTGGAGATCGCCCTTGGCGAGCACCGAGAGCGTCGTCTGGAACGTGCTGAGGCCGACCTTCCGCCCTTCGAGATCCTTCGGCGCCGCGATGCCCGCGCCGGCGCGCACCCACATTTGCGAGAGGCTGAACAGCCGGCGCGGAAACACCGGGATCGCGGTGAACGGCATGCCGCGGCTCCGCGCCATGAGGTAGGACGAGAGCGACAGCTCGCAGATGTCGAACTCGCCTTTTTGCAGCATGCGCTCGTGGCGGTCGACGCCGTGCTTCAGGCGCTCCGACTGCCCGACGAGCAGCACGTTTAATTCGGCGCCTTCGAGCGCGGCCGAGCCGTCGAAAAAAGGAAAATGGCGGTCGTAGCTCGACACCGCCATCGTGAGAGTTGGTTTAGCCATTGGATTTTTGCCCCTTAAGCGGCTGGTATTCGAGAAAGCCGTGCACGGACAGATCGATCAGATTCCCCCCGGGATCGGAGACGCGCAATTCGGCGAACGGCGTCCCTTCCGGCCGTTTCCGCGCCGGCTTGTTCGGCTGCGCCTTGCCGATGCGCTTCAGCGTCTCATCCAGGTCGTCGATCTGGATGCCGAAATGGTAGAGGCCGTTCGGGCTCTGCTGCGCCGAGTTGTCCAGGATCGCGAGCTCGAAATACCCGTCGGTGAGATGCACCGTTTTTCCCGGCGCATGACCCGGGTGCGAGCCGCGATGGACCTCCTCCAATCCGAAGACATCCTTGTAAAACGCCGCGAGCCGCTCCGGGTCTTCCGTGCGAATCGCGAGATGGCGTATCTTGGCCACGATCGTTCCTCCTGCGCGGAATTCATTTCCTGCTTACCGCATTTGCGGGGAGAGTGTCCAGGGGAGGGAGTGTCGCGCCTGCAACAGCGCGCGGGTTTCGAGTTTCGGGTTCAAGTTTCAGGTAGGGGCGCGGCGCGCCGTGCCCGCGGAAGAAACATTGGGGGGATTGGAGTGGAAATGGAAATGCAACTAAAGCAGCGCGACGAAATCGCCCACTGTAATTCCCGCCGCACGAATCAAAGCCCGCAGCGTTCCTTTAGCAAGCTCGCGATGCAGTGGGATGGTGAGCGGACGGACGCCAGACCGGATCAAAGTGACGTGGCTGCCGACCTGCCGCACCCTTCGCCAACCCAGCGCAGTAAAGAATCGCGTCTTGGTCGGAACATGTCGGAAGCGCCGCCACTACGAGGCGATGCGAATTTCGGTGATTTCAGTCGGCTGCGAGGGCGGCTCGATGCCCTGATCCTTGAGCGTTTCGAGATAAGCCTGGATCGCCTCGCGGATATTGGCCAAGGCTTCCTCTCGTGAGTGTCCCTGCGAAACGCATCCGGGCAGGCCGGGACACTCGGCGACGATCCAGCCGTCTTCGTCAGGCCTAAGAGTAACCAGGTAGGTTTTTTCCATAAGCTCTCCGAACCTAAACTCCTAACAGCCCCGTCCTGAGCCCGTCGAAGGATCACCACTCACTACTCACTGTTCCCGAAAGTCTGAAGCGCCCGCGTCGGCCGGGAAAAAGAGGGTGGCGGTGCGGATTATTTCTGCGCGAGAAAAGCCTGCGCGCGCTTGAGCTCCGGCCGCGGACTGTCGGCGTTTTTCGCGAGCGCAACGAGACGGCTGTAATACTCTTGCGCCTTTTTGCCGTCGCCCTTCGCCTCGGCGGCGCGCGCCGCGCCCCAGAGGCCGCGATAGCGATTGGGCGTTTCCTTAAATGCGGCCTCGTACTCGGCCAGCGCGGGAGCCGCGCCGCCGGATTCCAGCAGCAGATCGCCCAAAAGCTCGCGCATCGGATAAAGCCGGTTCTCCATCGCGACGTGCTTCACGCTCCTATCCTCGCTGTCCGCGGCGGCACGCATGAGCTTCCGCGCGCGCTCGGTCGAACCTTCGGCGCGGGCGACCCAGGCGGAGACGGCGTGATTTGCTCTTGTACGCGATCGGCCCAATAAGGCTGGTTCGATTTTATCAGCGCCTCTTTCAGCGCCTGCATCGCAGCGATCTCTCCCTTGGCGGCGGCGGCATCGCCGCTCCGCGCCATGCCGAGGCCGCGCGCGAAACGCGTGAGCGCATCGGCCGCGGGAAATTCCGTGGTTGTGACGGGAAGCGCCGCGGCGCCTTTCCAATCGGCGCGCTCGAGCGCGTAGCGCGCGGGCATCGCGGCGAGCGCGGTGAAGTTGACGATCGTCACCTGGCGCGTTCCCGTGTCCGCGGTGTTGCTCGCTTTCTCGATCAACGCGCGCGCTTGGGCGTCCCGCGCGAGCTGCAGGTTCGCGTAGACCCAGAAATCCGCCGCATGGTAATAGTCGGGCTGGATCTCCATGGCGTACTGATTCGAGGCGATTGAATCTTCCCATAGACCCAGCATCGAGTAGATATGCGACGGCATGTGCCGCGCGTGCGACGCCGCCGGGGCGAGTCCCGCGTAGCGGCGCGCCGCCGGCAGCCCCTTTTCCGCCAGCGGCGCGTAATCGTAGGCGTGGATGAGATAATGCGCCACCCCGGGGTGGTCGGGATCTTTATTGAGCTGCTTTTCCAGGATCGCCGCCGCCTTGAGCTGATTTGCATAGCTGCGGTCGCTCTGCGGCGCTGAAGCCTGCAGCGCCAGCGCGTAAAAGATCCAGGTCTCGGAGTCTTCGGGATAGCGCTCGGTCATCCGCTCCAGCGCGCGCGTATAGGCCAAGAGCCGCTCTGCGACGGGAATTCTATCGTAGCCCTGATAATAAGCGGCGAGCGCCTCGATCCAGTCGCGCTCGCGCTCGGTCTTGGCGCCGACCGCTCGGGCTTTTTCGAGCGCTTCCCACGCCGTCTTCGCGCTCGCCGCGGGCGGCGGGCCGACCAGCGTGTTGCCGAGCAGATCCATCGCAATGCCCCAATAGGCGATGGCGCAGCCCGGGTCCTGCTGCAGCACGCCTTCGAAGGTCTTCCGCGCCTGGATAAACCAGTACGAATGGAGCATGGCGACGCCCCGCTCGAAATCGGGCTGAACTTTGCGGTCACAGGACGTAGGAAAACTGACCTTGCCCAGCTTTTCCTGCTGCGCGGCGGCAGCGGCGGTCGGGATAAGGGTGAGCAGAATTAAGAGTGGAATGAATTTCGCTCTCATGATCGGGCTCCAAAAGTTGCGGGAGTGCGCCTGGGTTCCGCTCGGGAAGGTAGACAAGCGATGAGCCGGTGTCAAGCTCATGGTGCCGCGAATTTGACTCTTTCGCGCGCCGTCGGATACTGTCTTCGGAAGACTCGACGCATGCGAATTTCGCTCCGGTCCATTTTTATCTCACTCCTCGTCGTCGCCGCATCAGCCGCCGCGCTGCTCTATCATTACGGCGCGCCGCCGGCGCGCGCCGCCGCGGCGCGCGCGAAGCCCAAGCCTGCGCCGCCGAAGAAGCCGGCCCCGGCGAAAGCCGGCACGCTGTTGAACATCGCGTACACAAAGCCCGCCGACCCGAAAAACGCCAGGCGTCAAACGCTGGATCTCTACATGCCCCCAAAGACGGCGCAAAAGCCGCCGCTCGTGGTGTTCGTTCACGGCGGCTTTTGGACGCTCACCGACGACGATTACCGCTTCGGCCCCGCCTTCGCCGAGGCGCTGCGTCCGAGCGGCGTCGCCGTCGCGCTCGTGCGCTACCGGCTCGCACCCGCGGCGGTCCATCCGGCGCAGGCGCAGGATATCGCCGCGGCGATCGGATATCTCGTCCGCTCGGCGGATCAATACGGCTACGACGCCAAGCGCATCTTTCTCGCCGGCCATTCGGCGGGCGCGCATCTCGCCGCGCTCGTCGCGCTCGACCCCGAATATCTCGCCGCCCAGCGGCTGGAGCCGCGCGCGCTCGCGGGCGTGATCGGCCTCAGCGGCATCTACGAGCTCGCTCCGTACGCCGATACGACCGCCGATCAAAGGTTCGCCGTCAGCCAGGCGTTCGGCGACGATCCGGAGCGGCTTCGCGCCGCGTCTCCCCTTGCGCACGCGCACGCGGACGCGCCGCCGTTTTTGCTCTTCGCCGCCGCGCAGGATTTTCCCGGCTACCCCCAGGACGCGCGCGGGTTTTCCGAAAGGCTCGCCGCCGCGGGACACAAACGCGTCGAGCGCTACGTGATTCCACGCCGCGACCATTTCACGCTCATCGACTTGGCCGATACCGACAGCGGGGTGCTCAGCTTGATGCTCGAATTCATGCGAGTCGCACCGCTCCCCGCCGACATGCTGGAAATACTCGCGGCGAAGCGGCTGTGGCGCGACCCGCCGGTGACGACGCTTCCCTTCTGGACCGACGCGAATAAAAACCTCATCCAGCCCCATCCGGTGGATGCGCGGTTCGTCGCCGAGCTCGCTCTCGTTTACGGCACGATGCGCTTTGAGCTGCTCGAATGGCCGTTGGAATCTTTTCACGCCGTCGACCTTTTCGCCTACCTCGACGCCCAGCCGGCGGAAAAAGTCGGGCGCGGAAATTATCTCACGATCACCAACTTCCGGGGCGAGAAGCTGTTTTGGGACCGGCGCGAGATCGAGCGCTACCGGCCGGTGATCGTCGTCGGGCTCGACGACGAAAAAAATCTCTTTCGCCTCAACGTCTTTTATCAGGCGCAGCGCGAATACAGCTGGCGCGACGGCGCGACGCCGCCGATCATGGCGCGGCCGGTGGGCGGCTTTATCCATTTTATGGAGGAGCCGCCGGAAGACATGGTGCGCCACGGACCTTACTACGGACTCACCGAATCGAGCTTCAGGCTGAGCGGCGAAGACCCTCTCGCAGGTTTGCGCGACCTGCCGAAACCGGTGCTCGAGGCGCTCACGCGGCGCAGCGGCTGCGTCTATTGTCATTCCTTTCGCGGCATCGGCGCAGAGAGCGCGCATATCACGGCTTCCGATCCGCGGCGCCACGGCGGATTCGCTCTGCCGCTGGAGTCCTATCCGGAAGAGGTTTGGCGGCGCTTTATCTTCGACAACGATGAAGCCGCGCGCCTGATCGGCGCCTCGCCCAACCCTGTGAGCGAAGAGGCGCGCCAGGCGCTTTACGATCTCGTCGTCGAAGCCCGGCGCTCGGCGGGCGCCAAATAGCGGATGGATTCCCACGCGCAAACCGCGCGCCAGCGCTATTATCCCTGGCTCGTCATCGCGATCGCCTTTCTCACGGTCGGGGTCGCCTTCGGCGCGCGGAACGCCTTCGCGGTGTTTCTCATCGCGGTCGTGGAGGAATTTCACTGGAGCCGCGGCCTCGCCTCCGGCGCTTTGATGGCGGGTGCGATCCTCTGGACGCTCTCGGCGCCGGTGATCGGCGTCCTGCTCGACCGCTACGGCCCGCGCGTCGTCCTGCCAGTCGGCGCGCTCACCATGGCGGCGGGCTTCGTCGTCAGCGGCCTCGCGCGCGGCGCGGCGGAATTTTATCTCGGCATGGGCGTGCTCGTCGGCGTCGGCTTCGCCGCGCTCACCATGACCTCGCAGGCGACTTTTCTCTCCAACTGGTTCGTGCGCAAGCGCGGCTTGGCGATCGGCGCGGCGGCGGCGGGCATCGGCTGCGGCATCCTGATCGTCGTGCCGCTGACGCAGCGCTGGATCGCGGCGTACGGCTGGCGCGCCGCCTATTTCATTCTCGCGGCACTCATCGCCGGTGTGATCGCGCCGCTGAACTATATCTTTCAGCGCCAGACACCCGAAGCGCTCGGGCTCAAGGCGGATTTCGGCGCGACCGCGGCGCGACCGCACGGCGCGCCATCGGCCGCCGCCGCGAGCCCGCGCCTCGCCGAGGCGCTCAAGACCGGGCGCTTCTGGCTCTTCGCCTTCGGCGTGCTCGCGGGCGCGATCCCGCTGCACCTCGTGCTGATTCATCAGGTGGCCGCGGTGAGCGACGCCGGCTTTTCGCGCGACGCGGCCGCGCTCGGCCTCGGCATGATCGGCCTCTTCACGGCGCCGGCGATGGTCGCGATGGGCTTTCTCGCCGACCGCATCGGCCGCCAGTGGTCCTATCTGCTGGGCTCCGCGTCTTTGATGGCCGGCATTTTTTTGCTGCTGCTCATGGGCGAGGCGCCGCAAGCGTGGCTGCTCTACGCGTTTCCGCCGTTCGTCGCCTTCGGCTTTTCCTCGCGCCAATCGCTCTATCCGACGATGGCGGCCGATCTTTTCCACGGCAAATCGTTCGGCGCGATCATCGGCGCGATCGCGCTGTTCATCGGCGCCGGCGCCGGCATCGGCCCGTGGATCGGCGGCGTCATGCACGACGCGACCGGGAGCTACCGCACGGCCTTCGCCGCCGCCGAGGCGCTCGCCGCCGCCTCGATCGTCCTCATCTGGCGCGCCGGCGCTAAGCGCGCCTAGCCGCCGCCGTTACATCGCTCGGGTATCTCCGCCTCTAGGCATAGCGCGCACAGATCATAAGATGGGATTACGGCGTCGTTGATTTTGGATTTTCGGCGCCGATTTTTTCTCAGGGAGGCATCATGAATGCGATCGAACTTTTGAGCGCGGACCACAAAAAAGTGAAAGGCCTTTTCGAAAAGGCCGAAGGGCTGGAAGGCGGCAAGCAGAAAGCCGTCTTCGATCAGATCAAGAACGAGCTGGAGACGCATACGCATATCGAAGAGACGATCTTCTATCCGGCGGTGGAAAAAATTCAGGAGCTGAAGGACATGGTGCGCGAATCGCTCAAGGAGCACAATCGGGTAAAGACGCTGCTGCGGGAGATCGAGCGGCTGACGCCCGACAACGAGGAGTTCGCCGAGAAGTTCGAAGAGCTGATGGAATGCGTCGAGCATCACGCCGAGGAGGAGGAAGAAGGGAAGATGTTCCCCAGGCTCAAGCAGATCATGAAGGCGGCCGAGCTGGAGCAGCTCGGGCGCGAGCTCGAGGCGTCGAAGCAGAAGCGGCCGACGCGCAAGGCGGGCTGATCTCGTTCGCCGCGTAGCGTTATCTCATCGGAAACAAACCCCGCCGCCCGGTCGGATAGGATTTCGGCGGGCGGCGGGGATCGAACCCGCTCATATCGGCGGCTCCGCCCGCGCCTGCGCTAAAGCAGCCCCATCAGCCGCCAGAAAAACACGCTTGCAACCAACGCGACGATCGTAAAGAGCCCGTAGGCGAGCGCTGCCGGGCGCGCCTGGCGATGGCTGAAAACTCCGCCGCCGGTCCCGTGATAGAGCGCGAGGTAGGTCGTGCTCTGATAGGGCAGAAAGAAAGTGTTGCAGGCGATCAGCGCGACGAGCCCCACGACCAGCGGGTCGATGCCCGCCGCCGTGACGACCGGCGCGAGCGCGATCGTCATGAGAGGCGCTGCCGCTTGCCAGCGGAGCACCAGGCTCACGCCGAAGCACAGCAGCGTGAGTGTCAAGACGAACAGCGCCCGGCTGCTCGTCAGGTCGCCGACCGCGCCGGCGATCGCGTGCGCGAGCCACTGATCCAGCCGCGTGCTGGCGAATACCTCGGAGATGCCGGCGA
>Ga0075423_10000410_pt1 | contig 34277 bp, 27 predicted proteins | sample SoiMethybrSBSTD2_FD_80114 | JGI IMG/M metagenome (GOLD analysis project Ga0075423, IMG submission 80114) | Bulk soil microbial communities from a Populus tree surrounding site in Tennessee, USA - Soil MetaG P. TD hybrid SBSTD2 | ecosystem: Environmental > Terrestrial > Soil > Tree plantation...
AGCAGCGCGCCCGCGGACAGCAGCAGGACGGCCACCAGCACGCCGCCGAGCTGGCTTCCGGGCGGGAAGAGCTGCCCGGCGACCGCGTACCACAGGACCGCGTTCAGCGTTTTCCCCGGAACCGGACCGACCTGATAGAGCAGGTACCCGAACAGGATCCCGCCCGCGATGAAAGCCAGCGAGATCGCCATGTAGCGCATTGTGGCCTTGGCGGTCTCCACCTTGGGCTCGCGCAGCATCGGCACGCCGTTGCTCACCGCCTCGATCCCGGTGTAGGTCCCGCCGCCCAGCGTGAACGCGCGGAAGACGATCAGGAGCAAGGGCAGCCAGCCGTACGTCTGGATCGCGCTCGAGGATTGCTCTTTCAGGTGATGCACCTCGATCGGGATCTGGTGATGGTTGAGCACGATCGCCGCGACGATCGCCCCCACGTGGCTCAGGATGAACGTGATGAAGATCGGCGAGATCACCGTCACGGACTCGCGCACCCCGCGCAGATTCAACAGGGTCAGACCCGCGAGGAGAATGAAGGTGAAGGGGACCCGGAAGATCTGGAACACGGGAGGGAACAAGCTGAAGATCGACTCCGAGCAGCTCGCGAGCGAGATCGCGATCGTGAGCACGTAGTCCACGAGGAGCGCGCTCCCCGACATCAAGCCGGCGCCGGGGCCGAGCATCTTCGTCGCCACAACGTAGCCGCCGCCGCCCGCCGGGAAGCGCTCGATGATGCGCATGTAGCTCCCCGCGATGATGACCACGGTGAGCGCGGTCATGATCGCGAGCGGGATGGCGAGGAAGGTATTGCCCTGCAGCGCGTGGAACGCGGCCTCGGGACCGTAAGCCGAGGACGACAGCCCGTCCGCGCCCAGCCCGACCCAGGCCAGGAAGGCGGCGAGTGAGATCTTGTGGAAGAGGTGTGGATCCGTGATCCGGCGCGCCGGTCCTACGATGATCTGGAGCGCGCGCTGGAGGAATCGGACGAGGCCGGATACCTGGGCCGGGCCGCCAGGCTCCGGGGGTAGCTCCGGGATGTTGCTCGAAGTAGGTCCTTCCGGCTGGTGCTCGGCCATGCAAGCCAACGACTATATATCGAAAACGGCGGGGGTGTGTGGCCGCAAAAAACAGCGCCCCGGCGGGCCGAAACCCGCCGGGGCCGGAACAACCCGGGTTGTCACCGGGGTCAGAAATCGACCCGGGCCCTGAGCTCGACGTGCGCGCGGGCGGAGTCGGACGCTCGCCAGGCGCGACGGAATCAGACGGTCGTCACGTTTGCTGCCTGCTTGCCCTTCGGGCCCTCGACGATCTCGAACTCGACCGCCTGCCCCTCGGCCAGGGTCTTGAATCCCTCGCCCTGGATGGCGGAGTAGTGGACGAACACATCCTCACCGCCCGGCTGCTGGATGAATCCGAATCCCTTGGACTCATTGAACCACTTCACGGTACCGCGCTTGCGCATTGATTCACCTCCTCCCGATTTCGGACCCGGCGGTGCGTCACCCGGCACCAGCGGACCCAAGCGCCCGCCGAGCGACGTGAGCCGCGCGCGTGCCGCGTGCGAAGTCCCGCCGGGTGGGGGAAGGCGCTCTGTCTGAGCTATTCGTCTGTATCGGAAATTGCTTCAGCGTATGGGCACCGATCGATGCTTTGGAACCTTGCCGGATGCCACCGCTGGAGCCGAGAGGCGAGTGCGAGGCAATACCATTGCAGGTTTCAAAAGCGATTCCGGAGCGGCCGTTTTGTCGGCCCGAAAGACGGCGGTACGTTAGCGCCGCCCGCGCGCCAGTGTCAAACGCTATCTCGGTGCCACCTCCCTCTCCCCGAGACGCGCGCCACCTTGACCGCGTCGGGCCCGGGCCGTAACGTGCCACCCATACGCTGGGAATTTCCAACGGGTTCCGCCCCGAGAGAGGGAGAGCATGCGGCTGCGCTGTGCCTGGGTATACCTGCCGATGTCCACGCTTTCCCTGCTGGTCTTCGCGCCCCTGACCGCCCGCGCGACGGAGCTCCGGCGCTCGTCCGGTCCCACCGAGATCGTGATCTACAACAACGACCAGGCGCTGGTGCGCGAGCCCTACGTCGTGAGCCTGCGGCACGGCCGGAACGACCTCTCTCTGGCGGGCGTCCCCCTGCGCGTCGATTCCACGTCCGTGCGTCTGGAGGGAGATGGATTTCGCATCCTGCGCCAGAGCTTCGACTTCGACCTCTGGAGCGGGGACCGCGTGTTCCACCGCTATCTCGGCGACACCATCCGGTATCGCTACGCGGGTCGCGTCTTCCGCGGACGCCTCGTGGGCATGGACGGCGAGGATCTCTACATCGAGCGGCAGGATTCGGTCGGAGTGCTGACGATGATCAACCGGCGCCAGATCTCGGAGCTGGAGTTCCCGCCGCGCTTCGGCCTCGCCACGAGCCCCTCCCTGCGCTGGGAGGTCGAGGGCGTCAAGGCCGGCGACCGGCCCGCCACCCTCTCCTATCTCACCTCGGGGATCGAATGGACCGCGGAATACACGGCGATGCTCGAGCCTGGGGAGAAGGAAGTGGAGCTGACCGGCTGGGCCTCGATCGTCAATCGCACGGGCCGGTCCTTCGACGCGGCCAAGGTCTCGCTGGTGGCGGGGGAGCTGCATCGCGCGGGCGAGACCCCGGGGCGCGGGGCGACCGCGGAGGAAGCGCCGCCCCAGGCTCCGTCCGCGGGCGCCCAGGATCTCTTCGCCTATCATCTGTATCCCCTGGCCGGGACGATCGATCTCCGCTATCTCGAGACGACGCAGATTCCCATCGTCGGGCCCATCCGCGTGCCCGCGCGCCGCACCTACGTGTATGACGCGGCTCGCGACGGCTCGCACGTGCGCGTGCGGCTCGAGCTGGGGAACGAGAAGTCGCGCGGGCTCGGGGTGCCGCTTCCGGAGGGCCGTGTCCGCGTCTACGAGCGCGACCCCTCGGGCGCGCGAACGCTGGTGGGCGAAGACGCCCTGCCTCACACCGCGGCCGGCGAGGAGATCCGGATCCTGAGCGGGATCGCGTTCGATCTCGTGGGCGACCGGACCCGCGTCTCCCACACGCGCGTGTCGCGCAACGTGACCGAGGACGCATACAGAATCACGATCCGGAACCGCGGACAGAAGGCCGCGACGGTCACCGTGGTGGAGACCCTCTACGGGAACTGGGAGATCCCGGCGAAGTCGCTCGAGTATCGGAAGAAGAACGCGGACACGATTGAATTCGACCTCGACGTGCCCGCGGGCCGGTCCGCCGTGATGACGTACACCGCGCGCTTCACGTACTAGCATGCCGCTCGCGCCCGGCCATCGTCTCGGTCCCTATGAGATCCTCGGGCCCCTCGGGGCCGGCGGCATGGGCGAGGTCTATCGCGCCCGGGACACACGGCTCGGTCGTGAGGTCGCCGTAAAAGTTCTCCCCGCCGCCTACTCCACCGATCCCGACCGCCTCCGCCGCTTCGAGCAGGAAGCGCGCGCCGCGGCCGCCCTGAATCACCCCAACATCCTCGTCATCTACGACGTCGGGACGCACGAAGGCTCCCCGTACGTGGTCTCGGAGCTCCTCGAAGGCTCCGTCCTTCGCGCGCGGCTCACCGGCGGGGCGCTCCCGCCCAAGAAGGCGGTCGAGATCGCGCTCGACGTGGCCCGCGGGCTCGCCGCCGCGCACGCCAAGGGCATCACGCACCGCGATCTCAAGCCCGAGAACCTCTTCGTCACGCGAGACGGGCGCGTCAAGATCCTGGACTTCGGCCTCGCCAAGCTGACGCAGCCCGATCGCGAAGCGGGCAGCCAGAGCAAGGCGCCGACGCGCTCTACCGACACCGATCCGGGAATGATCCTCGGCACGGCGGGCTACATGGCGCCCGAGCAGATCCGCGGCGGGCCGGCGGACGCCCGGGCGGACATCTTCGCGCTTGGCGCGGTCCTCTACGAGATGCTCTCGGGGCGCCGGCCGTTCCACAAGGCGACGCCGGTCGAGACGATGAACGCGATCCTGAACGAGGATCCGCCGGAATTCCCACCGTCGCCGCGGCCCATTCCGCCCGCGCTCGAGCGGATCGTCTGGCACTGTCTCGAGAAGGATCCAGGGGCGCGCTTCCAGTCGGCGCGCGACGTGGCGTTCAATCTCGAGGCGCTCTCGGGTCTGAGCGAGCCCTCGAGCGGCATCGCGCGACCCGCGCCCATCCGGCGTCGCGCCCGACCCGCCCTCCTCGCGGCTGCTTTGCTGCTCCTGCTGGTCGCCGCGTTCGCGCTCGGGCGCGTCCTCGCGCCGGCATGCAACTACGAGCCCGAGTTCGCCCAGGTCTCCTTCCAGCCGGGAGCGGTCTTCGGCGCGCGCTTCGCCCCCGACGGGGAGACCTACGTCTACTCGGGGTCTTGGGGCGGAGGTCCCATGCGGCTCTTCTCCGGCAGGATGGGATCTCCCGAGAAGCGGGAGCTGGGGATCCAGGGCGCGAGCCTGCTCTCGATCTCCTCCAAGGGCGAGATGGCGCTATCCATAGCGCCTCAACGAATCTTCGGCGCCTCGACGCGGGGCACGCTCGCCCGCGCCCCGCTCGAAGGGGGCGCGCCTCGCGAGATGCTCCCGAACGTCCTCGGGGCCGACTGGTCTCCGGACGGGTCCACCATGGCGGTGATTCACGACGTGGATGGAACGTCTCGTTTGGAGTACCCGATCGGAAGGCTTCGATACGAGTCGAAGGCAATCCTCACCGACCTACGGATCTCCCCCGACGGCCAGATGGTCGGGTTCATGTTCCACCCGTTCCGGGGCGATGACCGCGGGACCGTCATGGTCCTCGGTCGCGACGGGAAGGCGCGAACGCTGACGCGTGAATGGAGCAGCGAGGCAGGACTGGCCTGGTCCCCTTCGGGCAGGGAAATCTGGTTCACCGCGGGACCGGGATCGCAGCGCGTCCTCTACGCCGTATCGCTGTCCGGTGCCATGCGCGTCGTGGGGCGAGCGCCGGGCGGGCTCACGATCCACGATGTCGCACGTGACGGACGCGTCCTCCTCGCGGCCGACGAGCATCGGGCCGACATCTACGGCATCGTGCCCGGCGACGAGCGGGAACGCAATCTCACCTGGCTGGATTTTTCGGTTCCGGCGGACATCTCGCCTGACGGCAAGAGCGTCGTCTTCACGGAAGAAGGGGCTGCCGCGGGGCTCTTGTACCAGGTCTTCCTGCGAGGCATGGATGGCACGCCCGCGATCCGGCTGGGGGAAGGGGAGGCGATCGCGTTTTCCCCGGACGGGCATCAAGTGCTGACCGAGGTCTACACTTCGCCCCCGAAACTGGTCCTTCTCCCGACTGGAGCCGGAGAGCCGAGAGCCCTTCCCAACCCGGGATTCGACCAGATTCACATCAACGGTCAGTGGATGCCGGACGGAGAGAGCATCGTGTTCGGTGCCTCGGAGCACGGGAAGCCGCCCCGCTGCTTCGTCCAGAGCATCAAAACCGGAGCGGTTCGCGCGATCACGCCCGAGGGGATCGGGAACGGCGTTCTCTCCGCGCGTGGGGACACGCTCTATGCAGGCGGACCGGACAGACAGCCGTACGCGTTTCCCACCAACGGGGGCCCACCCCGGCGCCTTACCGGGAAGGGTCTCGAGCCACAGGACACCTATCTGAGATTTGGATCAGACGGCCGCACCGTGTATCTCACGCAGCCGGACGGTCAGTTCGCGAAGCTCTACCGCTTCGATGCGCTGACACGGCGTCGTACATTGGTGCGAGAGCTGAGGCCGCCCGATACCTCCGGGCTTCTGGGGGTTCGAAATGTCGTTGTGTCCCGCGACGGCCGAACGATCGCGTACATGGCCCGGCGGTACCTGGCCAAGCTCTACGTCGCCACCGGGCTTCGGTAATGCGCGGCCTGCTGTTTGTGGCGGCGTTCACACTGCTGTGCACCGGTTTGCCTGCCGCCTCCAGCCCATCCGCGGCCTCGAGCGAAACTGTCTGGGTCTTTTTCCGTGACCGCGGCGCGATCGACATGCCCGGTCCGGCGCGCGATCGCGCGCGGGCCGAGGCTCGCGCTCATGTCTCCCCGCGGGCGCTCGCCCGGCGCGCGAAGGCGGCGCGCGAGCGGGGCGGCGATCCCGTGGCGCTGGATGAGCGCGATTTGCCTCCCGCCCCGGAGTACATCGCCGCCATCGAGTCGCGCGGCGGCGTGATCCGCACGCGATCGAGCTGGCTCAATGCCGTCAGCGCGACCGCTCCACCCGAATCGCTCCCACGGATCACGGCTCTGCCCTTCGTCGCCGAAGTGCGCCCCGTCGCGCGCGAGACGCTGGATGGGGCGACGCAAACAGACCAGGACTTCGACGCCGGCCCCTCCTACCTCCAGATCGACATGCTCCACATCCCCGAAGTCCACGCCATGGGCGACCACGGCGAGGGGGTCCTCATCTGCGTCCTCGATTCGGGATTCCAGCTCGATCACGAATCCCTGCGTCAGCTCGAGGTCCGGGGGCAGCGTGACTTCGTGAACGGAGACGACGATCCCTCCTACGATCCACGGACCGACCTCCCGACCCAGGCCGATCACGGCACCGCCGTGCTCTCCACCCTCGCGGGCTACGCGCCCGGCAAGCTCATCGGCCCCGCGTATCGCGCCGAGTATCTCCTCGGCAAGACGGAGCGGATCGGCTCGGAGCTGCCGGTGGAAGAGGACTACTGGTGCGCCGGCGTGGAATGGGCCGAGGCCGAGGGCGCGGACATACTCGCCAGCTCGCTCACCTATCACCAGTGGTACAAGTGGAAGGATCTCGACGGGCGGACCGCGCCGTCGACCCGCGCCGCCAACCTCGCGCTCGAGCGCGGGCTCCTGATCGTGAACGCCAGCGGGAACGAAGGAAACAAGGAGGGCAGCCTCGGCGCGCCGGCCGACGCGCCGGGCGCGATCACGGTCGGCGCCGTCAATGGAATTGGCGGCCTCACCGCGTTCAGCTCGGTGGGCCCGACCTACGATCGCCGGGTGAAGCCCGACCTCGTGGCGCTGGGCTCCACGGTCTACACCGCGCGGGCCCGCACCTACGACCGCTACGCGTTCGTGAGCGGGACATCGTTCTCCACGCCGCTCGTCGCGGGATGCGCCGCGCTGGTTCTCTCGAGGCATCCGGACTGGGGACCCGAAGCGGTGCGCGAGGCGCTGGCGATGAGCGCGAGCCGCGCGGAGCGCCCGGACAATGAGTACGGCTGGGGGATCGTGAACGCGCGCGACGCGGTGCTCTATCCCTTGCTGGAGGGAACGGTCACCGACTCGATCACGCGCGAGCCGCTCGGCGGCGCGACGGTGACGTGGTCGGGCGGATCCGTCGAGACGGATTCGACGGGTACGTACGTCATCCCGAATCTGGAGCGCGGGAGCTACACGATCACCGTCTCGAAGCCGGGTTACCTCGACGCGACCGCGGGGCCCTACGAGGTGCCGCCCAATCTCGGCGACGTGAACGTGGCGCTGAGATACAGGGGAAAGTAGCGGCTACCGCGAGAATAGATCCCGGAGCGGCATGCCGCCCTCCCACCGGATCCGCCCGCGCCTCTTGAACTCGTACTCCGGATGCCGCTTCAGAAAATCGATCGCGGCATCGTGCGTGAAGATCCCCGTGGGCGTCGCCTCTCCCGCCTTGGCGAACTGGACGTATCCGTCGCCCCCGTCGCGAAGGAAATCCAGCGTGGCGACCCGGTAGGTCCTGTCCGACTCCAGCGCCCGATCGGCCACCCGGATGTCCGAGGCGCGCCTGCGCCGGATCACGAACGTCGCGCCGGAGATCTGCGCGAACCCGCGCTTTCCGATCCGCTCCGACATGAAGTCGAAGAGCTCCCGCACCTGCCATCCCTTCATCCCGACCACCACGATCGTGTTGTCGAAGGGGAGCACCGTGTACACGTCGCCCACCGTGACCGTCCCTTCCGGCAACGGAGCCCGGATGCCGCCCGAATTGATCACCGCGATGTCGGCGTGCGCCGCCTCCAGCATCGCGTCGGCCACGAAATTCCCGAGGGGCGTGTCGCCCTCTTCCAGACCGGACGCGCTCACCCGTGACGCGGTTCGGAAGACGGGCTTGTCCATCGCGGTCCCCATGGAGTCCCGGTACGGCCGGAGCATCTCGACCACCGCCTTGTCCTCACCCTCCAGCGGATGCACCGCGACCAGCGCGTCCACGAGCCCCGACACCCCGCCCGGGCCGATCCCCACCGCGAGCCTTCCGACTCGATCCCCCCACCGGCCCGCCTGCACGATCGCGGTGCCGTGGTATCCGTTCCGGTTCGAATTCGAGAGGAACAAGGGCTCCCAGAGATACGTGTGGCTGTGCCCGCCCACGATCATGTCGATTCCGGGGACGCGCGCGGCCAGCGCGCGATCCTCGTCGACTCCCAGATGCGTGAGCGCGACGACCAGATCGGCTTTCTTCCGGAGCTCGGGGACCAGCTCGCCCGCCACCTTGATCGGATCCGAGACCGCGACCCCGCCGTTCCGCGCGCGCGCGACGATGGCCACGATGTCCTTCGTGGTGAGGCCCAGGATCGCGACCTTCACGCCGTCCACGTCCTTGATGAGGTAGGGCGTCGTGAGGAAGCGCAGAGACGAGCGATCCGGAACCTTCATGCCGCCGATCCACCGCGCGCCCTGGCGCACGACTCCCGTCGCCGGGGCAAGCCCCGCGGCCCACGAGCTCTCGGCGGCGACGAAGACGTTGGCGCTGAGAATCGGGAAGGCGGCTGCCTTGCGCGCGCGCAGCCACGAGGCGGGGCCGTCGTCCAGCTCGTGATTCCCGAACGCGCCCGCGTCGTACCGCATGAGCGACATGGTCCGGTAATCCGGAACGCCGCGGAAGAAGTTGTAAATCGGCGTCCCCTGGAAGACGTCGCCCGCGTCGAGCAGCAGCGTCCGTCCGCGCCCCGCGCGAAGCCGGTCGATCAGCCGCGACCGCGCGGCCGCGCCGCCCACGAGCTCTCCCTTGGAATCCTGGAAGGCGAAGAGATGCGCGTGGATGTCGTTGGTGTGAAGGATCAGGAGCGAGTCCGGCCGGGCCGGCCAGGAGCCATCGGCACGTGAAGGCGATAAAGGCGATACCGTCGCGGCCAATACCAGAACCGCCACGACCACCCTGACCAGGCGAATACTTCTACGTTGATCCACGTACACCGGGCGTGCTCCAATGGTTGGGATGCAGGTCTCCGAGCCCAGGGCTGTGCGGCCAAAGCCGTAAAGTCCTTGACACAAGTGCATGGATTCTATATAGTTAACATGTGCGTCGTCAATTCTCCTCGCGGTGGGGAAATCTTCGGTAGCAGCGAGCGGAACTCAGTGCACGGTCTAACCCCGATCCCAACGTTCCCGCATCGTCCCAACGAGCTCCTCGTTTGCTACTCCCTTGCCCCTGGCGCTGCTCGCCCGCCAGGGGTTTCGTGTTTCTAGGGCGAGAATGCTTCGGAGGCTTCATGGTGGAGAGTGACAAGAGCATCAAGTGTCGGGACTGCGGGGAGGAGTTCGTCTTCACGGCGGGGGAGCAGGCTTTCTACAAGGAGCGCGGCTTTCAGCACGAGCCGACGCGCTGCCGTCGCTGTCGGGAGGAGAAAAAGCGGCAGGCCGGGGGTATGGTATCGGGAGCGGTGAGCGCCTCGCCGATCTCGGGGGCGACGTCACCGCGAGAGTTTCACGAAGCTGTTTGTTCCTCGTGCGGCGTCACGACGCAGGTACCCTTCAAACCGACTGCGGGCAAGCCTGTCTATTGCAGGGATTGCTTCCAGTCTGTCCGCACCGGGAGGGGGGTAGGCGCCTCGTAACGCTACCAGGCAGAACCGCGCAGGGCGGAAAGGAGGGACCCTGGCATTGAAAGTCCGAGGCTCGGTCAAGTGGTTCAACGAGACCAAGGGGTACGGGTTCATCCGCGAAGACTCCGGCGAGGAGTTCTTCGTTCACCATTCGGCGATCCAATGCGAAGGATTCCGAACGCTCGCGGAGGGTGAGGTCGTCGAGTTCGAGCCGGTGGAGGATCAAAAAGGGAAGCAGGCGGCGAACGTCGTCAAGCTCCACGAGTAAATCCACCGCGAACGCAGAATCGAGCCCCGGCGGGGAACCTCCGCCGGGGTTCGCTTTTATAGATAGATACGCTAGAGTCCCAGGCTCAGCCGGGCGTTCCCGTTCTCGGAGGCTTCCACCGAATGCGTCTCAACCCCGCGATCCCGCTCCTCGCCCTGTCTCTCGTCGTCCCCACCCAAAGAGCCGCCGCCGTTCCGGATCTCGTTCGGACCCTGCCCAACAAGGTGACCGTGGTCGTCCGCGAGGTCCACACGCGGCCCATCGTCTCCATCCAGGCCTGGGTCCGGGCGGGGACGCGCGATGAAGCGGCCAAGGATCACGGCCTCGCGGCCGGCACCGCGCAGTGCATCATGGACGGGACGAAGAAGCGCGAGCCGGGGACGATACAGACGGAAGTGTACGCCCTGGCCGGCACCTTCGCGAGCGACGCCGGCTACGACTATTCCTGGTTCGACCTGACCGTTCCCGCGCGCTCGTTCGGCGCGGGCCTCGATCTCCTCGCGGAAGGGCTGACGGAGGCGCGGCTCGACCAGGTGGTCGTGGACCGCTCGCTCGGGCGGGCCAAGGGGCTCTCGCGCTCCATCCTCTCCGATGCCGACCGGGCTTCGGTGAGCGCGGCGCGCTCTCGCCTCCATGAGGGGAATCCTCTCTCGGCGCCGCTCGCGGTCAGCGAGCACGAGTACAGCGTCGTCACGCCGACTCTGATCCAGAGGTTCTACCACGATCGCTACGTCGCCGAGAACCTCACGGTGGTCGTGGTCGGAGACGTCGATCCGGAGGAGGTCGCGGAGAAGGTCGGGGCCGCGTTCGCCTCGATGCCTCACGGGAAAGCGTCGTCGCGATCGCGCCTCGGTGAGAAGCCGTTCCAGGGACCCCGCGGCGTCGTGGAGCGGAATCCGGTCGAGACCCACGGAGCCGCGATCACGCTCGGTTTCACGGCACCCCCCTGGGGCAGCGCCGACGCGCTCGCGATGGACGTTCTCCTGGCGGTGCTCGTGGACAGCCCCACGTCACGCGCGCAGAGGCTCCTGAACGCGGGGAACGCCGAGTTCTACCGTGCCTCCGCCATCCGCGAGTACGAGACCGACGGAGGCACGGTCTCCATCTCCTTCGCGGTGGATCCCGACAGCATGCAGGACGCCGAAGGCCCGATCCTGAACTTCATCGAGCAGGCGCGGGCGGCCCCGGTCACGCAGGATGAGTTCAACACGGCCTTGCGCGGCGTCATCCTGCGCGATCTGGCCCTCCGCTCCGATCAGAGCGGCGTGGGGAAGGCGATGGCCCTCGCATTCCTGCGAGGCGCGCCCGGCGCCGCCGACGCCCACTTCCAGCGCATGAAGGCGCTCCGTCCGGAAGATCTGGCCGCGGTGGCGCGCAAGTATCTCGATCTCAAGCGCGCGGTCGTGGTCGAGATGGGACCGGAATCCTTCGTCTCGAACAGCAGGGCGGCGGATCTCGATCGCCGGATCCGCGACAAGCAGGCCGTCTATGAGGCGGCCTACCGGAGCGGTCCTCCGCCGACCGCCAGCGGCGACGCCGAGCGGATCGCGCGCGTGGACGCGCCGCTCAAGGCGGCCGCCACCGCGAAGCCGGTGCCCGCGGGACGCGGCCGGGTGTTGCGCTCGGTCCTTCCCGGCGGGATCCGACTCCTCACGAGCGAAGATCACAGCGCTCCCCTGGTCACCGTTTCGGTCTATCTCATGGGCGGCGTCCGCTACGAGAACGACAACAACAACGGGATCACGGCGCTGCTTCGCGAGTCGCTTCTCAATTCCAACGACCCGGGCATGAAGGGGCTCACGTACCGCCAGAGCCTCTCGACCATGGGGGCGCTGGTCTCGTATCAGGACAAGGACATGTGGGGATGCTCGGTCACGCTCCCCTCCGACATCTGGCAGGACGCGCTCGCGCGGATGGGAACGATGTTCTCCCATCCCGATCTCGACACCGTGAACGTGGACGCCTCCCGGATCTACGTCCTCGACGCGCTCGACAAGTGGCTCCACGACGACGCCGCGCAGCGCCAGAGGCTCATCTTCCCGACCAAGTATCTGGTGAGCGGATACCGGCTGCCGGGGCTGGGCTCGCACCGGAGTCTCGTCAGCGTCCCGCACGCTCAGGTGGTCGACTGGTACCGGACGTTCGTGGTCCAGCCGAACATGGTGGTCTCGGTCTTCGGCGATATCGACGCTTCGTCGGTGCAGCCTGAAGTGGAGCGGGATTTCCAGAGCGCCTCGGCGAAGCCCTTCCAGCCGGGCACCGTGCCCCAGGAAGGAGACTTCGACGGCTTCCGCGAGAAGTGGGAGCTGGGGCAGGGACCGATCTCCACCGTGACGATCGCCTTCAACGGCCCGCCCGCGCGGAGCCCGGACGTTCCGGCACTCTACGTCGTGGCCGCCCTGCTGGGCGGCCCCAAGGGATGGATGGAGCAGTTCGTCATGAAGTCGGGGGGCGCGAGGGGGGTGAACGCGATCCTCTCGCAGGCGTACGACGAGTGCCCGGTCATCGCGACCGTGCAGGTGGCGGGGCCGCTCCAAGAAGAGGACATGGTCAAGCTCGTCTTCCGGCAGATCAAGAAGGCCGCGCTGCTGCCGCTGCACGGCGACCTGGCGCCCGATCTCGTGGCCGCGAAGACGCTCGCCTCGGGCGGCTACACCATGGGGCTCGACTCCAATCCCACGCGTTCGCTCCAGTTCTCGCGCGCGGAGCTCTTCGGCCTGGGGATCGACTATCCGATCCTGCTCCCGGCGAAGATCGAGGGCATCACGTCGGACGATCTCCTTCGCATCGGTCTCAAGTATTTCCAGAGAGATCAGTGGACCCGCGCCGCGTACTCGGTTTGCGAGACGCGTCCCGGCGGCTGGTGAGTGAAGTCGCCCTCATCGTCACCGTGCGGAACGAAGCCGCGACGGTAGGGCCTCTTCTCGATTCCATTCTCTCCGGCACCCGCGTCCCCGACGAGATCGTGATCGCGGACGGCGGATCCACGGACGGAACCTGGGACCTGCTCCGAGCCCGCGCCGCGGCCGGGCCCCGCCTCCGCGCCGTGCTCGCGCCGGGGAACCGCTCCGTGGGCCGGAACGCCGCCGTCCGGGCCTCACGCTCCCCGATCCTCGCGTGCACCGACGCCGGCGTCGAGGTCGAGCCCGAGTGGCTCGAGCGGCTCACGCGGCCGTTCGACGCCGATCCCGCCATCGACGTGGTCGCCGGCTTCTACCTTCCGGTCGGGAGGACCCCGTTCGCGCGCGCGGCGGGAGCGGTCTCCGCGCCCGCGCTCCGGGAGGTCGATCCCGGGCGCTTCCTCCCATCCACCCGCTCCGTGGCGTTCCGTCGCGCCGCGTGGGAGCGCGTGGGCGGATTCGACGAAGCGCTCGCCCACAACGAGGACACCCCCTTCGCGCTCGCGCTGAAGCGATCGGGGGCGCGATTCCACTTCGAGCCGGAGGCCCGGGTCCGCTGGCATCCGCGCGGCGATCTCGGCGCGTTCTTCCGGCAGCATCGCCGGTTCGGATTCGGAGACGGGGAGTCGCGGGTGCAGGGCTCGTTCTACGGCAGGCTCGCCTCGAAGTACATCCTCGCGCTGTTCCTCTTCGTCGCGGGATTCTTCAAGAGCCTCGCCTGGTGGCTGCTCGGGCTCGGGGTGATCCTCTTCGTGGCGGGGCAGGCGCGGCGGGGAACGGGGAAGATCGGGTTTCTCGAACGCCTGTTTCTCGTTCCGTTTCTGAAAGTGGTCTACGACCTGGCCTACCTGAGCGGATACCTCGAAGGGAGGCTCAGCCCTCCTGTCCGACCTCTTCCGGACCCGGGCTCTCCTCCGGCCGCGGGTTGAAGATGGCGGCCAGCTCGCTTCGGAGCTGGCCCGAGTCCAGCTTCCACTTCAGCTCCCCCTTGTGCGCGATCGAGATCGCGCCTGTCTCCTCGGAAACCACGAGCACCACGGCGTCCGTCTCCTCCGCGAGCCCCAGGGCCGCGCGATGCCGCGTTCCCAGGAGGGGCGAGAGCCCGCGCGACTGGCTCAAGGGGAGGATGCACCCCGCCGCCACGATCTGATCGCCTCGGATCACGACCGCTCCGTCATGGAGCGGCGAGTGAGGCGTGAACACCGTTTCCAGCAATTCGGTCGAGACGCGGGCCTCGAGCTTGGTTCCGGTCTCCACGTAGTTCCGGAGCCCCATGTCCCGCTCCACCACGATCAGCGCGCCGCGGCGCTCCTCGCTCATCTCCTCGACGGATTTCAGGATCTCGCCGATGACGCCGTATCCCTCGACCCGGATCAGGGCGCGGAGGAGGCGGTTCTGCCCGATGTGGGTGAGCAGGGCGCGCAGCTCCGGCTGGAAGAGGATCACGAAGAGGATCACCCAGACGGTCTTCAGGCTGTTGATGATCCAGTTCAGCGCGTTCAGCCGGAACCACTGCGCGACGATCGAGATGAAGACGATCACCACGAGGCCGACGAACATCTGCGAGGCGCGGGTGCCCTTGATCATCGCGAAGAGGCGGTAGAAGAGGAACGCCACGATGAGGACGTCGAGAATGTCGAGGAGGATCTGCGGCTTGATCGCGATCACCGGCGCGCCGCTCCCGCCACCGGCTCCGGCGTCAGCACCCGCTCGGCGAGGCGAAGCGCCTCGACCGTCTCCCGGACGTCATGCGTCCGGAAGATCCGGGCCCCCAGCGCGAACGCGGCCACCGTGGCGCCCAGGCCCGCCGCCAGCCGACCCTCGACCGGCTCCCCCGTGAGCGCGCCGAGGAAGGACTTCCGCGAGACGCCGATCCACACCGGCCGCCCCAGGGAGCTCAGACGCGGAATACCGCAGAGCGCGTCCAGGCTCTGCTCCGCCTTCTTCGAGAAGCCGACGCCGGGATCGAGCGCGATCCGCTCGAGCGGGACGCCCCGCGATTCCGCCAGGGCCATCCGCTGTTCCAGGAATGCCCGCACCTCCTCCGCGACGTCACCGTACTCGCGCGGCGCGTGCAGCGAATCCGGCGCCCCCACGGAGTGCATGAGCACCAGCCCCGCGCCCGCCCTCGCCACTACCTCGGCCAGCGCCGGGTCCACGCCGAGACCGCTCACGTCGTTCACGATCGAGGCGCCCGCGTCCAGCGCGCGTCTCGCGACTTCGGCATGGTAGGTGTCCACGGAGATGGGAAGGCTCAGCCGCGCCGCGATCGCGCCCAGCGCGCCCTCGACGCGTCCCCACTCGACCTCCGGCCCCACCGGCCGGCCGCCGGGGCGCGTGCTCTGGCCGCCGACGTCGATCGCGTCCGCCCCCTCGGCCGCCATCTCCTCGGCGCGGGCGAGCGCCAGCTCCGGGGACGTGTAGCGGCCGCCGTCGGAAAAGGAATCATGGGTGAGATTGAGGATGCCCACGACCCGCGCGCGCCCGGAGAGATCCCAGGCGCCCGCGCGGTGGTGGAAGGCCATCACGCGATACCGGGACTCTCGCTCGGCGTGATGCGCGGCGCCCGCGCGCCGCGCTCGTTCTTGTCTTCCTCCACCGGCTGGGCGGCCCCGCTCTGATCCTGGCCGTCCGTCGAAGTCCGCGGCCGCGGAAGCGGGTCGAGCTTCTCGCCGCGGAGCACCTTCTCGACTTCCTCGCCGTCCAGCATCTCGCGCTCGAGGAGCGCCAGGGCGAGGAGGTGGAGCTTGTCCAGATTGTCATTGAGGAGCTGGCGGGCGTGGTTGTACGCGCCGTCGACCAGGTTCCGGACTTCCTCGTCGATCGCGATCGCGGTCTTCTCGCTGTAGTCCCGGTGCTGCGAGATCTCGCGGCCCAGGAACACGAACTCTTCCTTGGTCCCGAACGTCAGCGGGCCCAAGCGCTCGCTCATCCCCCACTCGCAGACCATGCGCCGGGCGATGTTGGTCGCGCGGCGGATGTCGTCGGAGGCGCCGGTCGTGAGCTGATTCAGCACGATCTGCTCGGCGGCGCGGCCGCCCATGAGATGCGTCAGCACCCGCAGCCAGTACTCCCGCGAGAAGGAATGCCGCTCGTCCTGGGGCAGGTAGGCGGTGAGCCCCAGCGCGCGTCCGCGCGGGATGATCGTGACCTTGTGGACCTTGTCGCTCCCGGGCTGGAGCCACGCCATCAGCGCGTGCCCCGCCTCGTGGTACGACGTGCTCTTCTTCTCCGTGTCGGAGATCACGAGGCTCCGCCGCTCCGTCCCCATCATGACCTTGTCCTTCGCGTCCTCGAAATCCGGAGACGAGACCCGCTTGTGATTGCGACGCGCCGCCAGGAGAGCGGCCTCGTTCACGAGATTCGCCAGGTCGGCGCCCACCATGCCGGGCGTGCCCCGGGCGATCGTGTTGAGGTTCACGTCCTCGCCGACCGGGATGTTCCGCGTGTGCACCCGGAGGATTCCCTCGCGGCCGCGCACGTCCGGAACGTCGACGACGATCTGCCGGTCGAAGCGGCCCGGGCGCAGCAGCGCCGGATCGAGCACGTCGGGCCGGTTGGTGGCCGCGATCAGGATCACGCCGTCGTTGGATTCGAATCCATCCATCTCGACCAGGAGCTGGTTCAAGGTCTGCTCCCGCTCGTCGTGGCCGCCGCCCAGGCCGGCCCCGCGGTGACGTCCCACGGCGTCGATCTCGTCGATGAAGATGATGCAGGGCGCGTTCCGCTTGCCCTGATCGAAGAGGTCGCGCACGCGGGAGGCGCCCACGCCCACGAACATCTCCACGAAGTCCGAGCCCGAGAGCGAGAAGAAGGGCACGCCCGCCTCGCCGGCCACCGCCTTCGCGAGCAGGGTCTTCCCGGTCCCCGGAGGGCCGAGGAGCAGGGCGCCCTTCGGAATCCGGCCGCCCAGACGCTGGAATTTCTTGGGATCGCGCAGGAACTCGATGATCTCCTCCAGCTCCTGCTTCGCCTCGTCCGCGCCGGCGACGTCCTTGAAGGTGACCTTGGGGCTGTTCTCCATGAGCACCTTGGGCCGGCTCTTCCCGAATTTCATCGCGTTGGCGCCGCCCGACTGGATCTGTCGAATCATGAACATCCAGAGCACGAGGAGCGCGACGAACGGGAGGTAGGAGAGCGCCAAGCTCCACCAGTTCATGCCCGGCGGCTTGGAGTTCACCGTCGCGTCCGGACTCTTGGCGAGGATCGCGCGCCCGAGGTCCTTGTCCTCGGCCGGCATGTACACCTTGAAGAAGACGTACGAGGCGGGACGTCCCTCCTCGTGGGTCAAGGCGCTCTGCTTCAGCTCTCCGACCACTTCGCGATCCACGATCGTCACGGCCTTGAGGTTTCCGCTGTCGACCTGCGCGAGGAATTCGGAGTAGGGGATCTCGTGCGTCTTGGCCTTGATCTCGCCGTAGATCTGGACGAAGAGGATCACGCCCAGCACGAGGATCAGCCAGAGGAGCGCCGTTCGAATCGGCCGGGCCGGGCCGAAGGGCGCGGACTTGCGCTGGGGAAGCCGGGGCGGACGGGTCTTGCGTGGGGCGGGTCCGCCGGACTTGTGTAACGTCCGATGACTGCTTTCGTTGGTGAGTCGTTTCATGGTCGTCCCAGTGTCGATGCGAGGCCCCGGCCTGATATCGGCCCGCGGACCGCCATACTCAAGTATTGGATCGCCGGTTGGCGACTTTCGGTTCCTCTTCCCGCTTGCTCACCACGAGAATTCCACGCACGCGCCGTGCCTGAATTCCCATCGGAACGTCCGCGGAGCGGCCGGAATGAGACGTCAGAAGTGCGTGGAGGGCGTCGATGTGAGCCTTCGAGAGGTCGAGGATGTCTCCGCTCAACTCCTGCAAGGCCAAGCGTAACAGATACTTCCGCAAAAGCTGAGGGTAGAGGAGCGTGCGCTCGACATCAAGCTCGATTTTCCCGGAGTCCCGGGATAAAACCACGGCCTGGAGCGCCCGATCCGCCTCCGCGGCTAGGTAGCTCTCCACCTCGCGAAACAGGGCGGACTCGCGCAGGAGGGTCTCCCGGATTGCAGGATTCATCCCTTGGATGCGGGGCAGGATTTCCAGCCTCACGAAATTGCGCCGGGGGTCGGTGGACGCGTTGGATGAGTCGATCCGGTAGGAAAGGCCTCGCCGACTCAGGTAATCCAGGACCTGCTCGCGGGATGTCGTGAGCAGAGGCCGGACGATTTCCATCCGGTGGATCTTGCGGAGCGGGCGCATGCCACCGAGGCCCTTGAGGCCGGCGCCTCGGATGAGGCGCAGGAGCACGGTCTCCGCCTGGTCGTCCGCCGTGTGCGCGACCGCCACGCGCTCCGTCCTCACCGCCGTCGCCATGCGGCGGAGCGCTCCGTAGCGGAGCTTCCGCGCGGACTCCTCGAGCGTGCCCCAGCGTCGATCGCTCGCCGGATCCACCCGCGCCGTCATGAAGCGGACGCCGAGCTTCCCGGCCAGAGTTCCAACGAACTCGGCGTCCTCATCGGATTCGACGCCGCGAAGCCCGTGGTTCACGTGCCCCGCCACGATCTCGCCGTCGGGCCGGCCGGTGCGCTCCCGGTAGCGGAGCAGGAAGTCGAGGAGGGCCACCGAATCCGGTCCGCCCGAGACTCCGACGAGAACCGATCCCGCGCGCGGAATCAGCTCGTGCTCCGCGATCAGGCGCTCGGCCAGGAGCTCCAGACGCCGGTCACGCGGATTCGGCCGGGCGGCCTGGAGGCCGCGAGGGGGCTTCATGGGGCGCGTGCTCATGGTCCGATTATAGGTGTCTAACCGGGCGGGACCGGCGGTATATTCCGCCCCTGCCTCCCACGCAGGAAGCCGCGCTTCCGGGTCCTCACCCGCACGAATGGAGGACGACGATGGGCGTGATCCCCTTGAGCGATGCCTCGCGGCGCCCGACGAGCATCCCGGCCGTGACGATGCTCATCATTCTCACCAATGCACTGATCTTCCTGCTGGAGCTCATGGGCGGCGAAGCATTCGTGACGAAATGGTCGACCATCCCCGCCCAGATCGTGGCAGGCCAGCATTGGATCACGATCCTCACGGGGATGTTCATGCACGGAAGCTGGTCCCATATCCTCGGCAACATGGTCTTCCTCTGGGCCTTCGGCCCCGAGATCGAGGATGCGATGGGACGGCGGCGCTATCTGGTCTTCTACCTTCTCGGCGGATTCGCGGCCACGCTGGCCCAGGTCGCGGTCAATCCGCATTCCACGATCCCCAACCTGGGCGCGAGCGGGGCCATCGCGGCGGTGATGGGCGCGTTCCTCGTGACCTACCCCAGGGATCGGATCCGCTCCCTCCTCGTCATCTTCGTGTTCGTGAGCGTGCGACTCATTCCGGCCGGACTCCTGATCGGGGTCTGGTTCCTGACGCAGCTCCTGAATGCCGGCGCCGTGGCGCACGTACAGACCGGCGGGGTGGCCTACTTCGCCCACATCGGCGGCTTCCTGTTCGGTGCGGTCACGGCGCGGCTATTCGAGGATCCTCGTCGGGTCGCGATCCAAAGGGCCTCGATCTGATCGCTACGCGTGCGCCTGCGCGGCAGGCTTGGGCATCAGGTGGTCGGTGAAACCCTTGATCCGGAACCCCAGCATCACGAGGAAAACGCCGAGCAGGGTCGCATACCACCCGATGATCCAGACCACCGCCAGAGCGCCGGCGCCCGGCCTGACGAGCATGAACACGCCGAACGCCACCGAGAGCAGGCCCGCGAGAATCAGCGTCCACTCGTTCGGGATCACCTTCCGGAATCGAACCGCGGCCGCGATCTGTAAGACCCCCGTGATCAGGGCCCAGGCCGCGATGAAGGACAGGAGGACCAGGGCGGTGATCTGGGGTCTCAGGAGTGTGGTGATTCCGGCTGCAACGCCGACGAGACCGACCAGCACGAGAGGCCAGGTTGGTTTGCCTCCCATCCTGATCTTGAACCCTGCCATCAGAGCGACGAGACCGTCGAAGAGCGCGTAGGCACCCCAGACGAGGACGAGCGCGGCCAACGTGATGCCCGGCGTCACGAAGCACAAGACGCCGAAGAGGATCGCGGCCACCCCTCGCAGCACGATCCAGATCCAATTCCGGGTGAGCGCGTCGGTGATTGGTCCGTCAGCCATGACCTTCTCCTTGGTCGCCGCGAGGGTGGACCCCCGTCGGCTGCGGCGCGCCGAAGGAGGTTGGTACCCCAAAAAGCAGAAGCGGTGACATGGAGATCCACCCCACATCACCGCCCGCGATCATGCTTCAGAGCCAAGGAGCGTATTCAAAAGTTGGTGGCGGCGCAGGGATTCGAACCCCGGACCAAGGGATTATGATTCCCCTGCTCTACCAGCTGAGCTACACCGCCACCCGAGCCTGTTAGCCTAGGGGCACTTAGCGGGGCTGTCAAGGCGGCCCACCCTGGGTTGACGGGGCCCCCGCCCCTTCGTATACTGCCCTGCTACTATTCGCAAGCCGGTTTCATCCGGCGCGCCGGCGCCTTCAGGGAGATCTCCAGACCTCATGTCTCGAAATTTCGTAGGGGGGTTGCTTCTCATCCTCCTCGCGGGCACCGCTACACCCTCGTCGGCCACGGACCTGGTCGGGGCGGGAGGCATCGGCGCGCGCGGGGGCTCGCTGCTCTTCACGCAGGACATACCCACGGACAAGCAGGCCCGGGCTCGGCTCCTGGGTGACATCGTGTTCAGCTACGTCTTGACCGATCACATGACGTTCGACGTCACCACGGGCTACGGATGGAACCGCCTCGACAGCGGCAACCAGGAATTCTACGTCATGACCTCGACGCCGATCACCCTGAGCGCCCGCTATTTCCTGCGCGACGGGAAGGTCTGGCGGCCGTACATCGGCGCCGGCGGCGGCGTGTACGTCTGGTCCGTGCTCACGCACGATCTCGGCGCGGCGAAGGATCCGGTCACCTTCGAACGCTTGAGGCGCGCGAGGCCCGGCTTTCACGGCATGGCCGGGATGGAGCGCCGGATGTCGAAGCACATCAGCATGACGGGCGACGTGGGGTACCATTACATCCTGGCCAAGGACCTGGTCCGATTCCCGAGCGGATACAACCGCGACAAGGCCTACATGGACGGCCGCCTGGGCGTCACCTTCTACTTCTCGCTGAGCGAGAAGATCGATACGGGGCTCCCCGAGTAGACATGAAAACCTACGCCGCGCCCGGAGCGAAGATTCAACCGGCCCCCTCGGCCGATCCGGCAGCGCGCGTGGGCATGGAGGCTTCGCTCACCTTCGACGACGTCCTCCTCCTCCCGGGCTATTCCGAGATCCACCCGCGGGACGTCGACACCACGACGCTCCTCACGCGCGAGATCACCCTCAACGTCCCGATCGTGAGCGCGGCTATGGACACCGTCACCGAGAGCGCCCTCGCCATCGCGATCGCGCAGGAAGGCGGGATCGGGATCATCCACAAGAACCTGCCCCTCGCGGAGCAGGTCGAGGAAGTGGATCGGGTGAAGCGCTCCGAGAGCGGGATGATCGTGAACCCCATCACGCTCCCCCCGGACGTTCCCATCAGCCGGGCCCTCGAGCTGATGGAGAAATTCCGCATCTCCGGCGTGCCGATCACCGAGGGGAAGCGCCTCGTCGGCATCCTGACCAACCGCGATCTCCGGTTCGTCCGCGGGAAGGACTTGAAGGTCAAGGACGTGATGACGCGGGAGAACCTGATCACCGCGCCCGTCGGGACCACCCTCGAGGAAGCCGAGCGAATCCTCCACCAGAACCGGATCGAGAAGCTCCCCGTCGTGGACGAGAGCTTCCAGCTCCGGGGGCTCATCACGGTGAAGGACATCCAGAAGCGGATCCGCTATCCGCGGGCGTGCAAGGACCACCTGGGCCGTCTCCGGGTGGGCGCGGCGGTCGGGGTCGGCAAGGACAATCTCGACCGGCTCGACGAGCTGGTCCGCGCGGGCGTGGACGTGATCGCGATCGACAGCGCGCATGGGCACTCGAAGGGCGTTCTGGAGACCGCGCGCGAGGCGAAGCGGAAGCACCCCAGCGTGCAGCTCATCGTCGGGAACGTCGCCACCGCGGAGGCCACGCGGGATCTGATCGACGCGGGCGCGGACGCCGTGAAGGTGGGGATGGGCCCGGGCTCGATCTGCACGACGCGCGTGGTCGCGGGCGTGGGCGTGCCGCAGATCTCGGCGGTCCTGGAATGCGCGGCCGCGGCCGCCGGCGCCGGAGTGCCGATCATCGCGGACGGCGGGATCAAGTACTCGGGAGATCTCGTCAAGGCGCTCGCGGCGGGAGCGCACTCGGTCATGCTGGGGAATCTCCTGGCGGGCACCGAGGAGAGCCCCGGCGAGACGATCCTCTACGAGGGCCGCACGTACAAGGTCTACCAGGGCATGGGATCCCTGAGCGCCATGTCCAGCGGGCGCGGCGACCGGTACTTCCAGGAAGGCGTGAAGGACTTGAAGAAGCTCGTCGCCGAAGGCATCGAGGCCCGCGTGCCCTACAAGGGCCTGGTGGCGAACGTGATCTATCAGTTGGTAGGCGGTCTGCGCGCAGGCATGGGCTACTGTGGGGTCGCAAGCATCGACGACCTTCGCACCAAGACAAAGTTCATCAAGATCACCCCCGCTGGTCTCCGCGAATCCCACCCCCACGACGTCACGATCACGAAGGAAGCTCCCAACTACGAGATCCGGTGAGAGCAACTTGCCCCGGGGCAAGTTGCTAACACGGTGGATCCCCTCGGACTCCGTCGCGACGAACATGCGCTAGCGCATGTTGAGGTGTCACGAATCAGTCAATTCAACATGCCCCAGGGCATGTTGAAGATGTCGCCATGGGTGTGCGGAATCATCGTCCTCCCCCAAAACGCGGCGGCCCCGCCGGGGGGACGGGGCTGTGGAAGTGGCCGCGTTGCTGCTTTAGGGGTGCGCGCCCTCCGGGGGTGAATCGGTCGGGGGACGAAGGGCGCGCCGGGGGATCCTGGCTTCCCGCTACGAACCTCCCGCGGGAAGCGAAAAGTGAAAGTCGGGGGAGAGCTGCCGGATCTCGCGAGCCAGCCCGCGCATCTGCTCCAGCAGCTTCCGCTCGCCGGTCTTCTTCCATTCCGAGTACGCGTCCAGGAGCAGGTCCTGCATCTCGCGGAGCGTCTGCTCCTTCGCGTCCTCGTCCACCTTGCGCTCGAGCCGGATGACCTGCGCCTTCCGGAACCGCTTCGAGACGCTCCAGTACTCGCCCTTCATGTGCGAGAGCAGCTTGTGATAGCGCTCCAGCCCGAGGGTCAGCTTCTCGAGCACCGACGCGATGGTCTCGGTCGGATTCTCGAGGAGCTCCCCATACGTATAGGTGAAGTGGTACCAGTTCGGGCTCCGGCCCACGTCCGCTTCCTCGCCCGGCAGCATGCCGTCGCGCCGGCTGGGGACGTGCGGGCCCAGGTGCTCGAACACCCCCACCGAGATCAGCAGCAGATCGTTCGGCGTGCGGAGGATCAGGTACTTGAGCGAGCCGTGGCTCGAATTGGCGAGCCGGCGCCAGGCGCCGACGTCATAGCGTGAGAGAAGGCGCGTCCGCTCGGCCGGCAGCGGAACCTGCGCTTCGAACTGATCGCGCAGCGCGCCCAGATAGGCGTCCACGTCTTCTTGTGGAAGCGGGTCGCCGTTCTGGGGCGTCCCTTCAGCCTTCGTGAGCAGCAGGCAGTTCATCGTGAAGTAAAGCGTCGGCTGCAGCTTTCTCGGGCCGATCTTGTTCGCCAGATACTTTCGCGCTGCCGACATATGAGCTCCCCGCGTCCTGAGGCATCCAGTCCCCATAACTTCAGCCAAACTCCAACCAGGTGCTTTTGCATCCGCCGTGCCGACGCCCCAGCGCCGCGGATCGACGCGCGATAACTCCTCGTGACACATGGTGATTCACGACCGGTGAATCAAAGCTGGCCGCAGCTCATTCGCTGCAGAAATGTCACGCTGTGGCTTGAAGTGGCCCCGAACGAGGGTCGAACCACCCATTCGGCCAGAAACAAAGCAATGCGATTTGCGCGGCTACGAGCCTTTTGCAATGACGGGAAGACATTCCAAGATGCGATGGTCTCTGGAGTTGCGGACGGGATTCACCCCCTCTCAGTGGCACGCTACTTGCGATTCCTCTCGGTTCGCGACAGGAACCTCCAAAACGCGCAGCTCAAAATTCAGTGAGGGCCGAACGGGGCAATGAATCTGGGAACGAGGGGCGCGCTCACCTTCCGACTGGGTGATTACTGCTTCGCGGTGCGTGTCGAGGAGGCCGGCGGCGTCCTCGACGCGGATCGTCTCGCGCAGCTTCCAGGCGTCTGCGATCCGGTGGCCGGAGTGGCCGCCTTCCGGGGGGAAATGGTGCCGGTCGTGGATCTGGCGCAGTACCTGGGCATCGAGAGCGCGGCCACCCACCGGTACGCCCTCGTGCTCTACCGGGGGCCCGACCGCTTCGCCCTCCTCGTTCCCGAGATTCCCAAGCTCATCCCGGGCCGGGACCTTCGCGAGGCTCCTCCGACAGACACCGATTCGGAGCTGGGGGACCTCTTCGAGTCGGTACTGGAAAATGACCAGGATCAATTCCACTGCCTGAATTATTGGCGGATCTTCGAGACCATCATCCCTCCGGCCAGCCCTTCCCCGGGTAGAAACCCCTCCACGGAGCGGGGAAACTAGGATGCCGGAGCCCCGGGTTTTTCGAGTCGACGACCCACCCGTGACGCGCTCCTCCTCCCCTCCTCCGGCCGTCCTGGTCGCCTTCCTGGCCGCGCTCTGCGCGGGCATCGCGGGCACGCTGGCTTCGGGTGCGATGGCCTGGATCGCGATCGGCGCGGTCGCTCTCGGCGGAGCCTATTTCGCCTCGCGGACGGCCGCGCAGCCGCCTCGAATCGGCACCGACCTCGGACGTGTCCGGCGCCTCATGCTCCTCCTGGATCGCGGTGGATCGACGGACGCCAAGAGGCCGCCTGAATTCACGGACGAATGGGCCGAGCTCTACGACAAGGTGAACCGGCTCGCGATGGAGGCGAAGTCCGGCGCCGGTTCGGGTCCGACGCTCGAGAAGTTCCGGAATCAAGCCGAGCAAGCCGCCGCGCTCCTCCGCGAGGGCAAGGACCCGCTCGTCGAAGTGCCCGAGCTTCGGGCCGGTCCGCTCCTGCCGCTTCTCGAAGGGGTGAAAGGCTCGGCCTCGCTCCCCCTCGTGAGCCACATGTCCCTGGGCGACGAGGAAGAGCTGATCGGCGCCGGCGAAGCGCTTCCTCCCGACTGGCCGAAGCCTTCGGCACACGCGGCGTCGGGACCGGGGTTGGACCTGCCGGAGCTCGAAACCGGCCTGCAAGACCTGGTCAAGGAGATCGAATCGCTGCGCGGCACCCTCGCGGGCTCCGCGAACGGCGAAGCTTCCTCCGGCGCCGACGATCCCGCCCTCCGGACGCCGGCTCAGCTCGTGGATGCCGTGGTGCTCACCGCCGCCGATGGAATCGAGGATCTGGCGGCGGGGCTCATGCGCGCGAACGAGCTGGCTTCGGTCGCGGAGCGCGTGACGAACCGCGCGACCCTGCTCGCGCTGAACGCCGCCCTCGAGGCCACGCGCTCCGGCAGCGAGGCCTTCGCGGCGATCGCGGAGGAGACGCGCCGGCTCGCGGAGTTCGCCCGCGAGGCCACCGATACCATCTCGCGCCTCTCCTCGGAGATCGAATACAAGGTGGGCGAGACGATCACGGCCATCCACGCGACCAGCGAACACGCCAAGACGTCGCTCGCCCAGCTCGGGGGCACGGCCCCCGTGCCGGTTTCGCCCTCGGCCCGGAAAGCGCGCGTCCAGATCGTCCGGCTCCTCGACCGCACGCGCGAGCTCCTGCGCCGGCTGGGATTCTCGGAAGGGGCCCGGAGCCGAACCTCGGAGTCCCCGAATTCCACACAGGATGACGTGGAGAACGCTGCCCCACCCGCCGACAAATCCCCTACGGAGGGGATGCTGCTGATCGAAGGGCTGAAGCCCGGAGCCCACCTCGAGAGCTGACCCCTCGCCTCCCACGGAGGACAACGAGAGGCAGCATGAGAACCGCCGCTTCCGAATACCTGAGCCAGACCCAGGTCATGTCGCGCCTCGGCGCAACCTTCGGCGCGCTGATCCACGAGCAGGTCGCCGCCGTGCGCCGTGTCCTGGACGACGAGACGAGCTGGGATTCGAGCGAGCTCCTGGCCATTGCCGAGCTGGCGATCCGTCTCGTGGAGCGCAGCGCCGAGTGGCTCGAGGTCCACGAGATCTCGAGCCTCTCGAGCGAGATGCGCGAGGCCCTGGCTCAAATGAGCCACCTGCGTCCGACGCAGCGTCAGGAGGTCGTGGCGCAGTGCCGGGTGGCGCTGGACGCCGAGGAGAAGCTGATCGAGCGCCTGCGGTCCGATGGATTCACCGCGCTCGTGGAGCACGCGGGTATCGTGAGCGAGGTGATGGACACGCTGCGCGCGAACATCAAGCAGGCGCGCGCGGCGGAGATCAGCTCGGCGCGCGGCGTGATCGATGAGGCGACCGCCGACGTGGGGAGCCAGGAGAACCTCCTCGCGCTCACGTTCGAGATCAAGAATTCCCTCATCCACCAGAACGAGCGCATCGGCTCCATGTCGGACACCGTGAACGACACGATGGAAGCCGCGCACGCGGCCCTCACGGAGTGGGATGGGGTGCAGAAGGCGGTGGAGCGTCACCGCGTGGCGCGGGCCGGAAAAAAGGGTGAGCCGCCGAGTCCGCTCGAGGGCCGCTCGCTGATCATCCATCAGAGGCTTCAGGAGACCGCGTCGGGACTCCGGAGCCTGTCGCACGAGCTGAACCAGCTCCTCGGGCTCCAGTACTCGCTCGAGCGCCGGGCCCGCGACCTCGACGAGCGTCTGCTCTGGGAATTCCTGGATCCGCTCGACCGGTATCTCGACGACATGTACACCGCGGCCCACACCGGAGACCGCGGGCGGCGCATGTGCCTCTCGGTGCAGACGGGGGGCGTGGGGTTCGAGCCGGAGATCGGCACGATCCTCCTGCCGCTGGTCCTGCGCCTGCTCGAGACCATGGAGCCTTTGCCCCAGGCGGGGGAGACGCTGGAGATCGCGCTCACCGCGGCGCGCGAGGGGCTGGAAGCGCGGCTCCGCATCGAGGGACCGATCACCCTCGATCACGAGGCGCTCCAGCTGCTCGAGAACGCCCTCGAGGGGCTCGGGGGATTCGCGTCCCTGCACGAGACCCAGGGCGTGGGCACGACGCTCCGGATGCAGTTCCCGATGGCGCGCTCGCTCCGGAGCTTCCTGATCGTGGAAGCCGGGGGCCAGCGGATCGCCCTCCCCTGGAGCGCGATCGAGCGGATCTACGCGAGCGACTCGGATCCCGCCTGGACCGCGGCCGCGTTGCCTGGTCCGATCTATTCCTTGGCGTTGCTCTTCGGACGGGACAACGCCGAGTCGTCGTCGGAGACCGCCGGGGAGACGGGCAAGCGCGCCACCGGGCGGGAAGGGCATCCCATCGCCGTGCTCCGCGCGGGAAGCGGATGCGCCGTGGTGAGCTTCGACCGGCTCGTCTGGAGGGAGAACGCGCGTCTGAAGCGCCTTCCGCCGCGGCTCTATCCCGTCGAGGAAGTGCTGGGGGGAATCATGACCCCGGACTCGGGCATCACGCTCGTCCTGAACCCGAGCGGGCTCCTGAAGCGGACGCACGCCGAGGAATCCGGCTCCGGAGACAACCCATCATGAAAGCTCTCCGCATCGAGCGGATCGGTTCCACCGACGACTTCCATTTCTCGCTTCACGGGATCATCGACGCCGATGGCTCCCGGTCGCTCGACCGTCTTCTGCTCACCTGCCAGGGGAAGGGCGCGCGGTGCGTGCGCCTCGATTTCTCGGCCGTGGAGAGCGTCTCGAGCTTCGGGCTCACGGTTCTGACCCGGTGGGGGAAGGTGTACGAGACGACCGAGCGCCGGATCGAGGTGGCGGGCGTCTCTCCCACGGTGCAGACGGCCATCCAGACCTCGGGCGCGATCGTGTACATGGTCAACGAGAAGGCGGCCGCGAAGGAAGAGCCGCCCGCCTTCGTCCCCGCCCCGGCACCCGAGGTCGTGCCTCCGGCGATCGAGGAGCCCAAGCTCGGCCCGCCTGTGCCCAGCCCGCCGGCCGCCGCGGACACCTCGAACGGCGACGACATGGCCACGCTCCAGTCCAAGCTCAAGCGAAAGATCGTCGAGTTCCGGAATCTCTTCGAGATCAGCCAGGCCCTGAACCTCGCCCAGGACTTGGACGAGGTCATGAACCTCTTCGGCCTGAGCGTCATGGGACAGTTCGGGCTCGAACGGCTCGCCCTCTTCCTCGTGGATCCCGACAAGGACGGCCATCTGGTTCCCCGGCACGTGCGCGGCTTCGCGCAGCAGCATTTCCAGGGATTCGTCATCCCCTGGACCCTCTTCCGGCGCTTTGGCCCGGATCGTTCCTTCGTGACGGTCCAGGAGCTGGAATCGAAGCCGGGCGGGGCCGACGAGGTGGAGGCGCTCCGCGAGTCGGGCTTCGAGTGGGCCATCCTCATGTGGGTGCGCCGCGACCTCGAGGGCGTCCTCTTCGTCGGGGGACGCGGCAGCCGTCGCAGATTCGAGGAGGACGACCGCGATCTCCTCACGATCCTCTCGCATCAGGGCGCTGTGGCCATCTCCAACGCCCGCGTCCAGCGCGTGCAGGAGGAGCGAAACCTCGGTCTGGTGCGCGGCATGATGGCGCTCATCGAGAGCCGGGACGGCTACGCGAAAGGGAGCACCGAGCGCGTGGTGCGGTACGTGAGCGCGGTCGCGCGGCTCCTCGATTACCCGAAGGAGCACCTGAAATCGCTCGTCTACGGGGCGGTGCTGCGCGACATCGGCATGATCACGGTGAGCGGGCTCATCTTGAAGAATCCCGCCCACCTCTCCGAGGAGGAGTGGGCGCTCATCAAGCAGCATCCCGTTCGCGGGGCGCAGATCCTCGAGGAGATGAATTTCCCCAAAGAGGTGATCGCGATCGTCCTGAACCACCACGAGCGCTGGGGCGGAGAGGGCTATCCGAACGGGATCCGCGGCCAGGATATCCCGCTCGGGGCGCGGATCGTGTCCCTCGTGGACGCCTACGTCGCGATGACCAGCGAGCGTCCCTATCGCCGCGCGCTTCCCTACGAGAAGGCGCGCCAGGTGATCGCCGAGAACTGGGGGAGCCCGTTCGATCCGAGCGTCATCGAGATCTTCCTCAGCGTGCTCGACAAGATCGAGCGCCGCACGCGGCTCAAGACCGGCCAGCCTCCTCCGGGGCCCGGCGCCCCCGGCGCGGGCGGATCGGGCGAGGAGCCCGGCCAGCTCGGCGCCATCGATCCACTCGCTTCCGGTGCCACGATCCCCGGCGACCCGCATGACGCCGAGGGAGGGCCGACGGTGCAGGCGGAGACGCGTCGATGAGCCCCGACAGCCTCCGTCCCGTCCTCGACCGCGACACGAAACCCAAGCGCACGATCCTCGTCGTGGACGACGATCGCCGCGTGGTGGACCTCCTCCAGATCTCGCTCTCCCAGAACGGATATCACGTCACGACCGCGGGGACGGGCGAAGAGGGTCTGGAGTCCGTGCGCCGCGAGACGCCCGACCTCGTCATCCTCGATCTCCGTCTCCCGAAGAAGAACGGCTACGAGGTCTGCGCGGCCCTGAAGAGCGCCAAGGAGACGGCCGCCATCCCGGTCATCATGGTCTCGGCCACGGCCGAGGTCGACGCGCGCCTGCAGGGGCTCATGCACGGCGCGGACGACTACTTGACCAAGCCCTTTTCCCCGAAAGAGCTGCTCATCAAGGTGCGCCGCATTTTCGAGCGGCTGGAGAAGCACGAAAACCTGAGCACCAAGAACAAGGAGCTGGAGAGCGAGGTCGCGCGGAACCGCGAGGACCTCGTGGTGCGGAACAAGGAGCTTCGGTTCCAGGTCTTCAGCCTCGAAACCTTGATGGGACTGACGCACCAGCTCAACTCCTCCCTCGATCTCGAATCCCTCCTGGGCACGGTGATCCTGAGCGTCGTGGGGCAGCTCCGCGTGAACTCCGCGTGTCTCTTCCTGACGGATCAGCGCGAGGATCCGAAGCGTCTCGACGCCTGGACCTTCAAGGGGGTCAAGGAAGACCTCGTCCGCTCCATCCGCTTCCTCTACGAGGATCCGTTCATCCGGGCCATCCTGCCGGTGGACGGGGAAGAGGGCCGCCCGATTCGCTTACAAGAGATCTCCGAGGATCCTTCGCTCGAGTCGAGCGTGGGGCCGCTCTACGCCGCGGGCTTCACGCTGGTCTGTCCCGTGATGATGAAGCGGAAGCTCACCGCGATTCTCGCGGTCGGGGAAAAGGTGAGCGGCCAGGACTTCCAGTCCACCGACATCGAGATGGTGAAGGCGCTCTCCGAGTCGGCCGGGATCGCGATCGAGAACGCGCGGCTCTTCAAGGACCTGCAGGAGACCTACCTCGCGACGGTTCGCGTGCTGGTGTCCACGATCGAGGCCAAGGATCCGTACACGCACGGACACACCGAGCGCGTGGCCCAGTACGCGGTCGGGATCGCGAAGGCGATGGACTTCTCGCAGGACGAGATCCAGACGATCCAGCTCGGCGCCTTCCTCCACGACATCGGAAAGCTCCACACGAGCGACTCCATCTTGCACAAGCCCGGCGCTTTGACCGACGAGGAATGGCGGCTGGTGAAGGCGCACCCGGTCCGCGGCGCGCAGATGCTCCAGGGCGTGAAATTCCTCGAGAAGGCCTCCGACCTGGTGCGCCACCATCACGAGCGCGTGGACGGGAAGGGCTATCCGGACGGTCTCAGGGGCGACGAGATCACGATCGGGGCGAAGATCGTGAACGTGGCCGACGCCTTCGACGCCATGACGACCGAACGGCCCTACCGCGCCGGCCTCACGATGGAGCAGGCCGTCGCGCAGCTGACGGAGAAGGCGGGCACCCAGTTCGCGGCCGAGGTGGTGGAGGTGATGGTGTCCGCGCTCCGCGAGGGCCGGATCGGTATCATCAAGGGCGGCACGGAGTCCTGGAGCCAGAACGCGAACGCCGCGTCGCCCTGAGGTAACGCGGCGTCAACTCCCGTCACCCTTCCCGGATGAGCTCCGCGCGCGTCGCGCGCAATGGCGTTCCTCCAGTCCCCTGTGGCTTCATGACTTGAGCGTCGATCCGCGCGGCTTCCGGCCGCGGCACGCGGGTTGCGATACCTGGGCGATGGCGGGACGCTCTCTGTTAGGGGGAGAGCATCGCGGAGTCGGGGCCGCGGTGCGATGAAGCCGAGGAGGCAAAGAGGCGTCCCGCCTTGATCTTATCTTGGGGGCTGGTCGCGGACGGTGGACCTCCGGCGGATGCATGGAGCTGGTCCACCTCGATCGCGCCGCCCTCATTTTTGGTTGCCCTTCCGGCCCTTCTCCGCTATCTTCTTCCGCTCGTAGTCCGCGGCACTCATTTCGGATGTAAACGTCCCAGGTGAACGGGAAGACACCGAAGAAACTCACGGGCTGGCGGCAGATCGGTCTGCTGTCGTCGATTCCGTTCATTCTCGCCCTGGCACCGATCATCGGCTTCGTCATCGGGCAATTTCTCGACAAGCACTTTCGGACCCGCCCCTGGCTGAGCATCGCGCTCCTCGTCCTCGGCTTCGTGGCCGGAGTGCGGGAAACGATCAAGATCGTCAAGCTGTCGCAACAGGAGGATTGACCTCTCGATGCAGCAGTCCCTTCCGAATCGCGACGTGCTGGATCGCGCGCTCCGGACCTCGTGGATCGTTGCCGTGGCGCTCGCGGCGGCTCTCGCGCCGGCGCGTCCCTGGGACGCGGCCGCGATCCTCGCGGGACAGCTCATCGCGTTCCTGCACTTCATTTTTCTTCGCAAGATTGTGAAACTCTTCACAGAGAAGCGCGGGGCGGGCGCGCTGGAGGTAGCCGATCGCTCGGGTTTCGCGGCACTTCCGTTTCTCATCACGGCGAAGGTTCTCGTGGTCTACGGGGGGATGTTCGCCCTCCTCGCGTCGCGCCGGTTCGGCTACGCGCCGCTCTGCGTCGGGTTCGCGCTCCCGTTCCTCACGCTCTTCCTGAAATCCATCATGCTGGCGTTCGGCGCGGGCCCCGCGTCGCTGATGCGGCGCGCCAAGGGCGGCATCGGCTCCGTCGGCCGCGCGGCGCTCCTCGTGGCGATGCTGGCCGCGATCTCTTCCTCGGCGCCCGGAAGGGCGGTCGCCCAGGAGCATGCCGCCGGGACGCACGCGGCGGCGGAGCATGCCAAGGAGAGCGGCGCGGCCGAGCTGCCCAACTGGCTGGTCATCCTGCATGACTTCAATCCAGGCAATCCCGTCATCAGCTGGCTCGAGAAGAACCAGGTCATCGTCTTCGCGTGGATCGCCGGGCTGCTCTTCCTCTTCGTGAGCTGGCTCGCGATGCGCAATCCGAAGATGGTTCCGGGGCCGTTCCAGAACGCGGTGGAGTGGATGGTCGAAAGCATGGAGTCTGTCGCGGGGGACCTCCTGGGGGAGAAGCACATCCAGAGGCATTTCCCGATCATCGGGGCGCTCTTCTTCTACATCCTGACGATCAACATGCTCGGGATCATTCCGGGGATGAAGTCGGCGACGTCCTCGCTCGACCTCACGCTCGCGCTGGCTCTGATCACGTTCCTCTACGTCCAGTTCTGGGGCATCCGGAATCTCGGCATCCTCGGCTACATCGACCACCTGGCCGGCCAGCCACGCGACGTGACCGGGTGGATCATGCTGCCGGTCATGCTCCCGGTGCACGTCCTCGGCGAGCTGGCCAAGCCGGTGAGCCTCTCCTGCCGTCTCTTCGGGAACATCTTCGGGGAGGACACCCTGATCGTGGTGTTCGTCGGAGCCACCGCGCTTCTCTTGAAGGCTGGCCTCTCCCTGCTCGCGGTGCCACCCATGGCCGGAATCACCGCGCTCTTCATGATGCTCCAGACGCTCACGAGCATCGTGCAGGCGTTGATCTTTTCGCTCCTCGCGACCGTGTACCTCTACATGATGCTGCCGCACGAAGAGCACGGACACGAGGAGTCGCACGCGGAAGCGCAGGCGACGCATTGAACCAAGACCGCACCCCAAGGAGGTGAGACCATGCTTTTCCCCGCAGCGCTAGGAATCGGGCTCCCGCTCGGCATCGGCTTCGCGGCCATCGGGTCGGGCATCGGCATCGGCCTGCTCGGCAAGGGCGCCATGGAGGCGATGGGCCGCCAGCCGGAGATCCTTCCCAAGCTCCAGGTGGCCATGATCATCGGCTTCGGCTTCGCCGAGGCGCTCACGATCTACGCGTTCGTCACGATGTTCTTCCTTCAGGGTCGCATCGGCTGAGCCGCGTCGCCGCGCCTGATCCGGGCGCGGTCGCGGCCGCCTGAGGGCTTCATGGACCAGCTCGTACACATCAATCAGCTCATCGCGCACGCGATCAGCTTCATCATCTTCCTCTTCCTCGTCCGGGGGGCGTTCAACTCGATCATCTTCCCCCCGATGCGCGAGCGCCGGGAGAAGATCCGCGCCGAGTTCGAGCGCATCGAGCAGGAGAAGGCCGAGGTCTTGAAGATCCGCCAGGAATACGAGGCGCATCTGAAGCGGCTCGATGCCGAGAGCCGCCAGCGAATCCAGGAAGCGGTGGCCGAGGGACAGCGCGTGGCCACCGAGATTCGCGAAGGATCGCGCAAGGAAGCCCAGGAGATGATCACCCGGGCGCGCGAGGAGATCGCGATCGAGCGCGACAAGGCGCAGGCCACGCTCCGGAACGAGGTCGTGGACCTGGCGACCGAGATCGCGGGCAAGCTGATCCGCGAAGAGCTGACGGCCGACAAGCACCGGAAGCTGGTCGACGACTTCCTGGCCGAGGTGGAGGAGGTCAAGTGATCTCCGCCGTCCTCGCGCGCCGCTACGCCCGCGCGCTGCTCGGCCTCTCCCAGAAGCGCGGCGACCTCGAGAAGACGCACCAGGATCTCGAGGCGATCTCGCGCGTCTTCGAGGCGAATCCCAAGGTGAGGCGGTTCTTCGAGGCGCCGAACATCGCGCGCACGGAGAAGGAAGGCTTCCTCGAGAAGCGGTTCAAGCCCAAGGCGAACAAGAACGTCTATGGGCTGCTCGTGCTGTTGTTGCGCCGCCGGAGGTTCGATCATCTGGTCGCGATCGCCGGCGAGTTCCACAAGCTGGCCGAGGACGCCCAGGGCATCACGCGCGCGGTCGTCCGCACGGCGGTCCCGATCACGGACCGTCAGGCGGACGCCCTGACGCGCTCGCTCGCGACGCGCACCGGCCGGAAGATCA
>Ga0075423_10000411_pt1 | contig 34228 bp, 29 predicted proteins | sample SoiMethybrSBSTD2_FD_80114 | JGI IMG/M metagenome (GOLD analysis project Ga0075423, IMG submission 80114) | Bulk soil microbial communities from a Populus tree surrounding site in Tennessee, USA - Soil MetaG P. TD hybrid SBSTD2 | ecosystem: Environmental > Terrestrial > Soil > Tree plantation...
GAACATCCCGCCGCACAACATGCGCGAGGTGATCGAAGCGGTCATCTGGACAATCGAGAGCGCGCAGTCCGACGCACCGCCATCACTGCCCGAGAAGCAGCGCAAGCTCCTCGAGCTCGTTCCAGGCCCGGACTTCCCCACCGGCGGCTACATCGTCGGGAGACACGGCATTCAGCAGGCGTATCTGACAGGACGCGGCTCGGTGATCATGCGGGCGAAAGCCGACACCGAGGTCTCGAAGAAAGGCGATCGCACGTCCATCGTCATCTCGGCCATTCCCTACCAAGTCAACAAAAGGCGATTGATCGAACAGATCGCCGATCAGGTGCGCGACAAGACCATCGAAGGCATTGCCGACATCCGCGACGAATCCGATCGCGACGGCATGCGGATCGTCATCGATCTCAAGCGCGGCGAGGTCAGCGACGTCATTCTCAACAACCTGTACAAGCACACACAGCTGCAGAGCAGCTTCGGCATCATCATGCTCGCCATCGTCGGCGGCCGGCCGAAGGTACTGTCGCTGCTCGAGCTGATCGAGAGCTTCATCGAGTTCCGCCGCGAGGTCGTCCGGCGTCGAACCGAGTTCGAGCTCCGCAAAGCAGAAGCACGCCGTCACATTCTCGAAGGGCTCAAGATCGCGCTCGATCACCTCGACGCGGTGATTACCCTCATCCGCGCGTCACGCAACCCTGGCGAGGCTCGTGAAGGCCTGATCACGCAGTTCGGCCTCACGCAAATCCAGGCGCAAGCGATCCTCGACATGCAGCTCCAGCGCCTCACAGGACTCGAGCGGCAGAAGATCCTCGACGAGCTGGCGGAGCTCCTGAAGCAAATCGAGCGGCTGCTGGCGATTCTCGGTAGCGAGCGGCTGTTGATGCAGATCGTCATCGACGAGCTGCGGGCGATCCAGAAGAAGTACGGCGACGAACGCCGGACCGAGATCCTGGCGGAAGAGGGCGAGTTCCGCGTCGAAGATCTGATCGCCGAAGAGGACATGGCGATCACGGTGAGCAACACGGGCTACATCAAGCGAACCGCCATCACCAACTACCGGAACCAGCGGCGCGGCGGCAAAGGGCGCATCGGCATGCGCACGCGCGAAGAGGACTTCGTCAGTCATCTCTTCGTGGCGTCGACGCATGCCTACATCATGATCTTCTCGGATCGCGGCCGGGCGTACTGGCTCAAGGTCCACGAGATTCCTGACGTCGGTCCCGACGGCCGCGGTAAGGCGATCGCCAATCTCGTTTCGATGCAGGAAGGCGAGCGCATCGCCGCACTGCTGGCCGTCAAGGAATTCGAGCCGAACCGCTTCATCGTGATGGGGACCAAGCGCGGCGAGGTCAAGAAGACGGAGCTGACGGCGTTCAGCAACCCGCGCGCCGGCGGCATCATCGCGATGAATGTCGAAGAAGGCGACGCGGTCATCGCCGTCGCGGTCTCCGACGGCAATGCCGAGATCTTTATCGGCACGCGCCACGGCATGTCGATCCGATTCAAGGAAACCGATGTCCGGTCGATGGGTCGGGCGGCCGGCGGTGTCCGCGGCATCGAGCTTCGCGAAGGCGATGAAGTGGTGGCGATGGAAGTGCTGGTACCCGGCGGCACCATCCTCACCGTCACCGAGCAGGGTTACGGGAAACGGACGGAGCTCGATGAATACCGCCTGCAGTCGCGCGGCGGGATCGGCATCATCAACATACAGACGAGCGACCGGAACGGCAAGGTCGTCGGCGTGACGCAGGTCAGTAACGAGGATGAGCTGATGCTGATCACGCAGCAGGGCAAGATTCTCCGCATGGCGTCGAACACGATCCGCAGCATCGGCCGCGCCACACAGGGTGTGCGTCTCATCGACATCGAAGGCGAAGATCGTGCGGTGTCGATCGCGCGGCTTGCCGAAAAGGACGACGAAGAGAAAGTCGAGGAGTAGTGCGCCGATACCGCCTTGGGGCGATCGCGTTGGGTACGGTCTGCGTGATCGCGTGCGCGGTGTCCCCCGAAGAACAGGTGCTGACCCGATTCTTCGACGCCTCGCGAGCGCTCGATGGCACTCAGCTCTATCGGCTCGCCACCGTGACGCTCAATCCTCGGATCGACGGCAGCATCCAGACGTTCTCGATCGCCGAACAGCGCGCCGACGAGAGGGCTCCACTCGTCGAGTCACAACGCGAGCAGGCGCGCCGAAGCTTGCTCGCCTCGCGCGGTCAAGACGTCGATCTCACGCGATCGACGGTCGAGATGATCACCAGGCGGATCACCATCGCCGCCGACCTGCGGACGCCGGACGGCACTGTTAGGCCAGCCATGATGTTCGTGACGCTTGAAAAAGCTGTTGCGACGACGTCGGGATCGGTCGTCGAAGGACAGTGGATCGTTACGCGCCTGCAGCGAGCTCCAGACGCGCGAACTTCGCACGCAGCGTCTTCTGTCCCACGGAGTTGAATCGCACCACGAGCTTCAGATCGTCATCTAGCGGTTCGACCGTGATCACCGTGCCCAATCCAAATTGCGCATGCCGGACCCGGAGACCTGGTTTGAGGCCGGCCCACTGCGACTGGTCCTCGTGTTCGTAGGCGTAGACCGGTTCCTCGCGTACCCGGCCGCGATAGCTGCCTCCACGCGGATAGCTGTCGCGGAACTGCGAGAACGACCGCTGCGGCGACGCGTACGCCGACGGCACTTCTTCGATCAGCGATGACGGAATCTCTTCGACGAATCGCGATGGTTCCGTCGACTGGTAATCGCCGAACACGCGCCGGCGTGCGGCCGACGTCAGCACCAATCGTCGCTGTGCTCGCGTGATGCCCACGTAGCAGAGACGACGCTCCTCTTCGAGCTCCGCCTCGTCTTCGCTCGACCGTGAGTGTGGAAACAAGCCTTCTTCCAAGCCGCTGATCACGACGACCGGGAACTCGAGCCCCTTGGCGCTATGCATCGTCATCATCAGCACACGGGCGCTCTTCGATCCCGCTTCCTCATCGGCGTCAGAGAGCAGCGAGAGCTGATCGACGAACGCCGCCAATGTCGGTTCAGGATTTCGGGCCTCGAATTCACGCGCGGCCGATACCAGTTCCGCCAGGTTCTCGACGCGGCCTTCGGCCTCTTCGCTTCGCTCGTCGCGCAAGTCCTGGAGATAGCCGCTCTGATCGAGAACCTTGGCGATCGCCACCGCCACCGTCTCCTGCCCGATCATCGAACACAGTCCAGTGATGAGATCTCGAAACGCGGCCAGTGAGGCGACGGCACGTGGCGCGAGCGCACGCGTGGCGACAACGTGCTCGATCTTTGCCCAGAGCGACTGACTGACGGCGGCAGCATCAATGCCGGCGAATAAAGGCGGCGCGACATCGGCGGGCACCGCTACCGCGTCGAGCGACTCCATCACTCCCTTCCCGATCCCGCGGGCCGGCACGTTGATGATGCGGCGAACGCTCACGTCGTCAGCGGGGTTCAGCGCGACTTTCAGATACGCCAGTGCGTCTTTGATCTCCTTGCGCTCGTAAAAGCGGACGCCGCCGATGATCCGGTACGCCGTTCCTGCGCGCCGCAGCGCGTCTTCGAGCGTTCGCGACTGGGCGTTCGTTCGGTAGAGGATCGCGAGTGAGACATCGGGCTCTCGAATTGCTATGGCAGCGTTGCGGGCAATGAACTCAGCTTCGTCGAGATCGTCGCCGGCGCGGTAATACAGGATGTTGGCGCCGCCCGCCATCTCTGTGTAGAGCCGCTTGTCCTTCCGGTTGCGGTTCTGAGCGATCACTGCCGATGCAGCATCGAGAATCACCTGCGTCGAGCGGTAGTTCCGTTCGAGCTTGACGATGGTCGCTTCGGGAAAATCCTGTTCGAAATCCAGGATGTTTCGCAGATCCGCACCGCGCCAGCGATAGATGGACTGATCGGGATCGCCGACGACGCACAGGTTGCGGTGCTTGGCGGCAAGCCGCCGCACCAGCATGTACTGCGGGCGGTTCGTGTCTTGATACTCGTCCACCATCACGTAGCGGAACTTGTGGCTGTATCGCTCGCGGACGGCTTCCGAGGTCTCGAACAGCTCGACGGTCTTCAGCAGGAGGTCGTCGAAATCCAGCGCATTCGCGTCCTTGAGCGCCCGGGTGTAGATCTCGTACAGCTTCTGCATCTGCTGCGCGCGGAAGTCCCACGCTGCCGTTGCGGCGAACGCCTCTGCGCCTTCCATCCGATTCTTTGCATGGCTAATTCGCGACAGCGCCATGCGCGGTTGAACCGTCGCGTCGTCGAGGCCGAGCGATTTGAGCGCCTGCTTCATCACGCTCAACTGGTCGCTTGAGTCGTAGATGACGAAGTCGCGGGACAGGCCCACGTGAGGGCCCTCGCGCCGCAGCAGCCGGGCGCAGAGCGCGTGGAACGTGGAGATCCACATCTGCCGGCAGTCAACGCCAAGTAGGGACTCGACGCGCGATCGCATCTCCTCCGCGGCTTTGTTGGTGAAGGTGACGGCGAGAACGCGATCGGCCTCGGCGAGGCCGTTGCTCACCAGATATGCGATGCGATGAGCGATGACGCGTGTCTTGCCCGATCCCGCGCCGGCAAGGATGAGGACCGGGCCGTCCGTCTGCAGTACTGCTGCGCGCTGCTCAGGGTTGAGGGAAGAGAGGAGATCCACTCCTCTCTATTCTACAGTCACGCTCTTGGCGAGATTCCGTGGCTGATCGACGTCGCACCCGCGCCGCACTGCGATGTAGTACGCGAGCAGTTGAAGCGGAATGGTCATCACGATGGGTGTGAGTAGCGGCGACGTCCGCGGCATCTGCAGGATCACGTGATGACTCGAGTCGAGCACCGCCGACATCCGGTTGTCGTCGGCGCTCGTGACCGCGATCACCGACCCACCGCGTGCCTTGGCTTCCTGCACGTTGCCGATCATCTTCTCGAAGACCGCATCGTCGGGCGCAATCGCCACGACCGGCATCTGTTCATCGATCAGCGCGATCGGCCCGTGTTTCATCTCGCCGGCAGGATACCCTTCGGCGTGAATGTAGGAGATCTCCTTCAACTTCAAGGCCCCCTCGAGCGCGATTGGATAGTTGATGCCGCGGCCCAGGAAGAGGAAATCGGTTCGCGAGTGGAACCGTTCAGCCACCTTCTCCATCGCGGCCGCGGCCTTGATCGCCTGCTCGATGATGTGCGGGATGTGCAGGAGGTCTTCGATATGGCTGCGCATCGCTGTTGGGTTCAACGTGCCGCGAATCTGGGCGAGGTGAAGCGCCAACAGGTGAAGCGCGACGAGTTGCGACGTGAATGCTTTCGTGGATGCGACGCCGATCTCGGGGCCAGCGTGCGTATAAACGGTTCCGTCCGCCTCTCGGGTCGCCATGCTGCCGACGACGTTGCAGACGGCGATGCTCGCGGCGCCCTTGCGCTTCGCTTCTCGCAGCGCGGCCAGGGTGTCCGCCGTTTCGCCCGACTGCGTGATGATGATCACGAGCTCGTTCGGGCCGATGATCGGGCTGCGGTACCGGTACTCGGAACCGTAGTCGACCTCCACCGGCATCTGCGCGAGCGACTCGATGAGATATTTCCCTACCAGGCCTGCATGCCACGACGTGCCGCAGGCGATGATCGTGACTTTTGCAGGGCCTTGAGCGTCGATTCCGGTACATGAAGGTCTTCGAGAAAGATCTGCCCGCGGTCGAGTGAGACGCGTCCGAGAATCGTGTCGCGCGCGGCGGTGGGCTGCTCGAATATTTCCTTGAGCATGAAATGCTTGTGCCCGCCCTTTTCCGCAGCGATTGGATCCCACAGCACGCGCTGAGTCGTCTTCGAGACCGCGCGGCCGAAGTAGTCGGTGAACTGCACGCCGGAGCGCGTGATCACCGCCATCTCTTCGTCGGCCAGGAACACGACATCGCGGGTGTGGCTGAGGATCGCGGGAATATCCGAGGCGACAAAGAACTCATCCTGTCCCAGTCCGACAACGATGGGCGGACCATTCCGCACCGCCACGATCTTCTCCGGGTCTTCGACTGACACAATCACGATCGCAAACATGCCGCGCAGGTACGTGAGCGCACGACGCACCGCGTTCTCGAGACCGTCGTCGCGCATCTCGCGCTCGACGAGGTGCGCCACGATCTCGGTGTCGGTCTCGGTCGTGAAGGCGTGCCCCTGCTCGCGGAGTTCTTGCTTCAGCTCGAGGTAGTTCTCGATGATGCCGTTGTGCACGACAACGATGCGGCCCGTGCAGTCTCGATGCGGGTGCGCGTTCTCTTCGGTCGGCCGACCATGCGTCGCCCAGCGTGTATGCCCGATGCCGTAGACGCCATCGACGGGATCGGTTCGGAGCGCGTTTTCGAGGTTGGCGAGCTTGCCGGCCGCGCGACGAAGCGCGATGCCTTCGGGGCTCAGCAGCGCCACGCCTGCTGAATCGTAGCCGCGGTATTCCATGCGCCGCAGCCCGTCGAGCAGCACCGGCAGCACCGGCTTCGAACCGACGTAACCAATGATTCCGCACATATGCGTCAGGTCCCTATCGAATGTATGCGCGTCAGGAGACGGAAACTATGTCCGCACTGGGGAAGTCTTCTTCTTCTCAACCCAGCCTTGGATGTTCGTTTGTCGTCCGCGCGCGATGCCCAGAGCACCCTCGGGAACGTCCTCGGTGATCGATGAGCCCGCGGCCACGTACGCGCCTTTTCCCACGCGCACAGGCGCGATGAGCTGCGAATCACTGCCGATGAATGCGCCCTCTTCGATCACCGTCTGGTGCTTGGATGTGCCGTCGTAATTGCAGGTGATCGTTCCCGCCCCGACGTTCACATTTGCACCGATCGTCGCATCCCCGAGATAAGCCAGGTGACTTGCTTTGGCCTTCGCGCCAAGGGTCGTCTTCTTCAACTCGACAAAGTTGCCCACCTTGGCACCCTCGCCGACGACGGTGTCTGGACGAAGATGCGCGAACGGCCCCACCACAGCCCCTTCTGCAACTCTTGAACCAGAAATCACGCAGAAGTTATTGATCGTCACGCGGTCGCCGATCTTGGAGTCGATGATCCTGACGTGTCCCTGAATCTCGCACCCCGCGCCAATGCGGGTCCGCCCTTCGATCACGACCCCCGGGTGAATCACAGTGTCGGCCATGATTTCGACGTCGAGATCGATGTAAGTCGTGGCGGGGTCGATCAGCGTCACGCCCGCAGCCATGAGTTCTTCGTTCTTCTTCTGTCTCACAAGTCTGCTCACTTCCGCCAATTCCGAACGGCTATTGATTCCGCGAATTTCTGCGGGATCGTCGACGAGAATCGTGTCGACGACCATCTTCCGGCGACGATAGAGCGCGATGAGATCGGTGAGGTAGTACTCACCCTGGGCGTTCTTCGAAGAAATCCCCCGCAACGCATCGAAAAGCGGTGCCAGGTCGAAGGCGTAGATACCGCTGTTGATTTCCTTGATCTGCCGTTGGGCGGGCGACGCGTCGCGTTCTTCGACGATGCGCACGATGTGGCCCTTGCTTCTGACAATCCGGCCGTAGCCGAAGGGACGCTCCACAGTCGCCGTCACGACGGTCGCTGCGGCCTGTGCACCACGGTGCGTCTCCAGGAGTGTCTCTAATGTGCGACGGCTGAGAAGAGGCACGTCGCCGGACAGCAGCACGAGTGTGCCGCCCCGGCCCTTCAAATGCGGCTCCGCCTGCTGTAGAGCGTGTGCGGTTCCGAGCTGAGGGTCCTGGAGGGCGAAAGCGAGCCCGGAGCGCATTCCGAGCTGGTCCTCCACGTATTTGGCCTTATGACCAACTATGACCGTTGTCGTTGCAGGTGACACCGCGGCGGCAGTCCGCAGAACGTGCTCAATCATCGGTCGTCCGGCGATCTCATGCAGGACTTTGGGCTTCGCCGACTTCATTCGGGTTCCCTGACCCGCAGCCAGAATCACAACATGCGTTTCGGAAGCTCTCACGATTGGTTATTCACCAGATTCCTTGTGTCTTTCGATAATTGCGTAGATTTCTCGCGACGGTAGCTGGAACCGATCGGCAAGCTGCAGAATTGCCGACCGCCGAGAGACGCGCTCGATGCTGGTTAATGACCTAAACTCAGCGGCTACAACGCCCTCGTCTGCGAGTACCTGGCGACGTTCCGACTCCATCCAGGGCCCCACTACCACAGTGATCTCGCCTCGAGCATTGCTTAAAGCGCCGGCAAGCTCCGCACTCGTGCCTCGCAGCAACTGTTGATGGACCTTCGTGAGCTCCCTCGCGACGACAATAGGCCTATCGCCCAAAACAGAGCTGGCTTCCTCCAATGTCCTTTTCACTCTCAGTGGCGATTCAAAGAACGAAACGGTATGTCGAATGCCCGCAACCATCGCAAGCCAAGCCCGTCGAGCTCCACTTTTGCTGGGCACAAACCCGAGCACAGTGAGTGGAAGCACTGGGAAGCCCGAAGCGACAACTGCAGCCAAAGGGGCACTAGCCCCTGGTATCGGATCCACCGTGATGTTCTCCTCTACGCAGGCGTGGATGAGCTCCTCGCCGGGATCGGACACACCAGGTGTACCGGCGTCAGACACCAACGCGATCGATTGCCCAGCCCGAAGGCGTGACAGCAACTGCGGTAGACGCCCGCGCGTGTTGTGCGCGTGGAAACTCATGGTCGGGGTTGGAATGCCGTGGTGCGACAGCAGCTTAGCGGTTCGACGCGTATCTTCCGCGGCGATCAGATCGACCTCGCGCAACACCCGGAGCGCGCGTAGCGTAACGTCCTCGAGGTTGCCGATCGGAGTGGCGACCACAAACAACGTTCCGGGCATCGCGTGTGGCGAAGGGTTATTGTACCATTGGCAGGATGAGCGCTCCTAAACGGCGGCACAGAGCGCTAACCATGACCGGGCATGTACCCATCGGAGCCATTTCCGCACTTCGTCGACGATTACCTCGCCTATCTGCACGAGGCCTTACCGAGTCACGCCGGTCTGGACGGCGTGCATATCCATGACGACCTGCTCGAGGACCTGAGCAGACCGGCGGTCGACGCGCACGTGCGGGCGCTGGCGGGTTTCGGCCGCCGGCTGCACCAGATCAATTCAGATCTTCTCTCCCGCACTGAGCGGGTGGAGCATCCCATCGTCGCCGCCAATATCGAAGCGCGGATGTACGAGCACGAAGTCATCCGCTCGTGGGAGCGGAACCCGCTGCTCTACTCCGACCTGATCGGCACGAGTCTCGCCGGCCAGGCGCTGTTTGCCTACGCGCCCGAGGCCGAACGCGCACGCCGCGTCGTCTCGAAGCTCCGACAAGTGCCGCGGCTCGTGCAGGCGGCTCGCGACAACATCAAAGAGTGCCCCGGCATCTTCGTGAAAGTGGGTCTCGAGATGTGGCGTGGCGCGCTGAAGTTCATCGAGTCCGATTTGCCGCGGGCGTTTTCGCGCCTCGATGATTTGCACATTCTCGGCGATCTCGCGGACACGTCGACGGAGGCCGCGAATGCCGTCAAGTCCTACATCGACTACCTGGAAACCGACCTCGCGCCGCGAGCCAAGGCGTCGTTTCGACTGGGTCGGGAAAAGTTCGAGCAGAAGCTGAAGCTCGAGGAGGGCGTGACCCTCAATGCCGATCGGCTGCTCGCGATCGCCTTGCGTGAGCTCGCCGCCGTGCAGGAGGAGTTCCGCGTCGTCGCCGGCCGATTGAACGGCGGCGATCCGCTAGAGGCGTGGCGCCGCGCGAAGGATCAACATCCCGAGCCGGGCCATCTTCTCGCGGTTGCCGAGTCTCAGGTTCGCGAGCTGGAAGCGTTCCTGCGAGACGAGGGGATCGTTTCGCTGCCTGACGCCGAGCCGGTCGTCGTCGCGCCCTCACCCGACTTCTATCGGTGGGCGTTCGCCAGCATGTGGACGCCCGGGCCATTCGAGTCGAAGCCTAGCCGCGCGTATTACTACCTGACCGAGGCGGATCGCACATGGCCCTCCGATCGGCAGAAGGAGCACATGCGCGACTTCAACATTCCGACGCTCTGGAACATCTCGATCCACGAGGTCTATCCCGGGCACTTTCTTCACTTCCGTCATCTGAGGAAGGTGGAATCGAAGGTCCGCAAGTCGACGATGTTCGCGCCGGTGTCGTTTGTCGAGGGCTGGGCACACTACTGTGAGCAGATGATGATCGAAGCGGGATTCCGCAGAGGCGACGTCACGCTCAAACTCGGACAGCTCGCCGAATCGCTCGTACGTCTCGCGCGGTTGATCGTCTCCATCCGCCTGCACTGCGAAGATCTCTCAGTGGAGCAGGGCATGCGATTCTTCCGCGATGAAGCGTTCCTGGAAGAAGCGACTGCGCGACGCGAGGCCGAGCGCGGAACGTTCGATCCGGGGTACTTGTTGTACTCCGTGGGCAAGCTCATGATGCTGAAAATGCGCCGCGACTTCAAAGAACAACAGGGTGGCAAATACTCGCTTCGAGGGTTCCACGACGCGGTGCTTTCGCAGGGCAACGCGCCGTTCCGCGCGCATCGTCAGCTGCTGCTCGGCGAAGGGGCCGACGCTTCTCTCGAGTAGCGACGCATGCCGCTCTACGAGTATCAATGCGAGGCGTGCGGGAAGCGATTCGAGGTGATTCGGAAGTTCTCCGATCCGCCGCTCGAGACCTGCACGCTGTGCGGCAAAGGCCCGATACAGCGACTGCTCTCGTCGCCGGCGATTCAGTTCAAAGGGTCCGGCTGGTACATCACCGATTACTCGCAGAAGGGGAAGAGCAGCGAGTCGACGTCGGCAACAAAAGAGACCTCCGCCGGCAGCGACGCGAAATCGAGCGACGCGAAGAAGGACGCAACCACGTCAACCACGACGCCATCGTCAGGCACGGCGAAAGCCGACAGGTGATCAGGCGGCGCGTCTATCGCCCCGACTGCGCCCCGACTTTCAGATCCAACGTTTCGAGGTAGTGCCTGAACGGCTCGGCGAGATCCGGCCGCTGCAGCGCGAAGTAGACGACGGCCTTCAGGAAGCCGAGCTTGTTGCCGGTGTCATGGCGCACGCCGTCGATCTCGCACGCGTAGAGCGGACGCTCCCGCAGTAGGCGCCGTAGTCCGTTCGTCAGCTGGATCTCGCCGGTGCGATCGCGCGCCGTCTCCTCGAGTGCGAGGAAAATATCTGGCGTGAGGATGTAGCGACCGATGATGGCGAGGTTCGACGGTGCGTCCTCTCGTCGCGGCTTCTCGGCCAGGTCGGTGATCCGTTTCACGCCCGGTCCGAGATCGACGCTCTCGTCGATGGCGACGATGCCATAGCTCGACACCTCGGACAGCGGAACGCGTTCGACGGCGATGACAGGACCGCGCAGACGTTCGTAGACATCGATCATCTGACGCAGCGCCGGCGGTGTGGCGTCGATCACGTCGTCGCCCAGCACCACCGCAAACGGTTCGTCGCCCACGAGCGCCTTGGTCACCAGCACGGCGTGACCGAGCCCGAGCGGCTCTCCTTGACGTACGTAGGAGACGTTGATCAGCTTCGTGATCTTTCGGATTTCTTCCAGCTGTTCGTGCTTGCCGCGCTGTTCCAGAAACGTCTCGAGTTCGACGGCGACATCGAAATGATCTTCGATGGCGTTCTTGCCGCGGCCGGTCACGATGACGATGTTCTCGACGCCCGATTGAACGGCCTCTTCGACGCCGTATTGAATGACCGGCTTGTCGACGACGACCAGCATCTCCTTCGGCTGCGCCTTCGTGGCCGGCAGGAATCGAGTGCCGAGACCGGCCGCGGGGAACACTGCTTTGCGAACCGTACGTTCCATGGTCGCAATCGTATCGCAGGTACAATCGACCGATGCTCGATCCTGCTCTCTTGCGCGACAACCTTGAAATCGTCCGGGATGGACTCGCCAAACGCGGCGTTGATCTGACCAGCGAGCTCGAGGATCTGGCGACACTCGAGACGCGGCGGCGCCGCATTCTGCCGGAGATCGAGGCGCTCAGGCGGGACCAGAATGCCTCAGGCGATGAAGTCGCGCGCGCGAAACGCCAGGGTCTGGACGCGTCGAAGATTCATGAAGCCAGCCGCCAGCGCGCTCAGCAGATCAAGCAGCTCGGCATCGAGCTCGACTCGGTGGAGCAGCGCCGCAATCGAGGATTGCTGTTGCTGCCCAATCTGCCGCACGCCACTGTGCCTGCGGGAAAGAGCAGCGCCGACAACGCCGAGGTGCGCCGCCACGGAACGCCGCGCACGTTCGCGTTCACGCCGCAGTCGCACTGGGATCTCGGTCCGGCGCTCGGCATCATCGATTTCGAGCGCGGCACCAAGATCGCCGGTGCGCGCTTTTCGGTGCTGGTCGGTGCGGGCGCACGCCTCGAGCGCGCGTTGATCAACTTCATGCTCCATCTGCACACGACGGAGCATGGCTATACGGAAGTCGAGCCGCCGTTCATGGTCAACGCGGCGTCGTTGACCGGCACTGGCAATCTCCCGAAGTTCGAAGCGGATCTGTTCAAGATCGCCGGCGATTGGGATCTCTACATGGTGCCGACTGCAGAAGTGCCGCTCACGAACATGCACCGCGGCGAGATTCTCGATGGCAACCAGCTGCCTATCCGGTACACCGCGTATACGCCGTGCTTCCGAAGCGAGGCCGGGTCGTACGGTGCCGACGTGCGCGGTCTCATCCGCCAGCATCAGTTCGACAAAGTGGAATTGATGTCGTTCACGGAGCCGGAGCATTCCTACGAGGAGCACGAGCGGCTCACAGCGAACGCGGAAGAAGTGCTGAAGCGTCTCGAGCTGCCGTATCGAACGATGCTGCTCTGTACTGGCGACATGGGATTTGCGTCGGCCAAGACCTACGATCTCGAGGTGTGGCTCCCGGGACAGAACACCTATCGCGAGATCTCCTCGTGCAGCAACACCGAGGCGTTTCAAGCGCGTCGGGCGAACGTCAAGTATCGACCGCAGGGTACTGGCAAGGCGGAATTCGTTCACACGCTGAACGGATCGGGGCTCGCCGTCGGACGCACGTTGATCGCGATCCTCGAGAACTTTCAGGACGCCGATGGATCGGTGGTGATTCCCGACGCGCTGCGACCCTTCATGGGTGGCGAGTCGGTCATCAAAGCGCGGTAGGATCGCGTTCAGAGGTTCAAGGGTTTCAGGGTTCGCGCGCCACGCAGGCGCGCGGCGCGCGGAGGGATGGCCGAGTGGTTTAAGGCGGCGGTCTTGAAAACCGTTGGCTCGGAAACGGGCCCGGGGGTTCGAATCCCTCTCCCTCCGCCAACCTTCGCCAAACGCTTGCTTCGATCGCGGCCATGGTTGGCTGGCCGCGCCTCGCGAGCGGTCACTGCCTGCCGATCATGACCTGGAAGTCGTCGTACGACATCCCGATGTGTTGATAGAAGGCGCCGGCGAACGATGTGCCGCGCCCGAGATCTTGGAGCAGCGCCACCACCGCCGCAGGACTGCGCAGTTCCGTCATGCGTTGAACCGCATACGTCGACACGGCATACGCGATGTGCGCCTCACCGGCCGTGAGCAGCGCGAACCCGCCGTGGAGCTGGCGTAGTGCCGGGCGCGCTGCAGCGCGCGCGAGTTCCTCTTCTGCGTCTTCGCGGCCCCCTGGTTCGAGAAACGTGGCCAATCCTTCGTTCAGCCATACCGGAACGTTGCGTCCGCCGAGCGTGGCGATGACGGCGTGCACGAATTCATGACCGAGCACGCGATCGAGCTCCGTCAGGTGATCGAGGGCGCCTCGCATCGGCACGTGAATGCGCCCGTCGTACGCACCCGCGCTCCACGACGGCATGCGAGTGATATCGCGAAACTGCTGCCCCGTGTACAGGACGACCGTGATCGGGTTCGTGGGATACGTGCCGAGGGTCTGGCCAATGCGCCAGTATGCGGCCTCCAACCGTTCGACCGTTCGTCTCGCCAGCAGCTCGTCAGCCGGACCCTCGAACAACACCGAGAAGTGTGCGCCGCGCGACTCGTAGGAGCGGTCGTGCAGTTGTGACTCCTTGCGCCACTGGTCGAGCCGCGACTGCAGTACCTGGACTCCAGGCGAGCGCTCCAGCGCCGCTTCGTACGTCGCGATGGCCTCCTTGACCCGGCCTGCCCGATGGTGCAGTTCACCGAGCCACTCGGACGCGGCCGTGTAGCGAGGGTTCAACGCGAGCGCCCGCTCGAACGACTCCTGTGCCTCACGATCGTGTCCGAGCATGAACGCCGCGAGCCCCGCCCCGAAACGGACGTTCGCATTCTGAGGCAGGATCGACGCCGCTTCGGTGAACGCGTCAAGCGCCTCCCCGAACTGGCCGGCATCGAGCGCCTTGACACCCGCCTCCATCAACTCACTCGCGTCCCGCGGGCGCGATTGAGCGGTTGCGACCGACGCCGAGGTGAGGACGATGAGCGCACCCAGGACGATCGACAGCGGGCTTCGCATGAATGCTGACGCGCTGCAAGACGAGAGCCTGAAAAGCGCGCCTGTGACGCCAGTTTTTGCGTGTCCGCGTCTCGACGCCGCGGGTACTCCAGCAAATGCCTGACTAATTTCCGCGTCGTTCCAGACGGACGCCTACTGATTCATCGCAGCGCGACTCAACGAAGGGTGATGCTACGCCTTCACGAACGTGGTGATCTTTCGCCGCGTGCGTTCTCGCAACGAATACTCTCGCAACTGATCGGCCAGCGCCTCGAGGTTGGGGATGCCTTGCACGATCACCGTAGGCAGATCCGGGTCTGACGATCGCAGGTGCAGCATCGAGTAGCCCAGCATTCGCATCCCGATCGGACGATGGATGTCGAAGTCGTCGATGCGAAACAGCTCGACGCTCGACTTGATCGTCGAGAACAGACCGCGCTCGATCTGAATGCGCTGCGTCGACAGCGTGTAGACGACCCCCCGGCTCTTGATCCAATAGACCAGCGCGCCGATCCCAATCGTGACGATCGCGATGAGCCACTGCGTCACGGAGTAGAGGACCGCAGGATGGCCCTCGAACAACACGTGCTCGACTTCAGCCTGTTTGGTGCTCTCGTACTCGGCGAGATCCGTGTTGCAGAACCGGCACTTGATCGCCGCCGCCTTGATGGTCTCGCCACACACCGGGCACGGCTTGGTGTCGTCGTTCACGGATTCCTCTCCTGTTCGCCGCTGCTCACGGCATTGTCGCCGATTTACGCCCCGGCGATACCATACGAGACATGCAGATGAGATCGCGGCTCTCGGTGGCGCTACTTCTGGCTACGAGTGCCGCGAGCGCGGCGTTCGCGGCACAATCGCAGGCCGTCAATCCGAAGCTGAAGAACCCCGCCGCCCTCGTCGAACAGGCGCCGGCCACGTATCGCGCGCGCATCGAGACGAGTCAGGGCGTGTTCGTCATCGACGCGCATCGCGAGTGGGCGCCATTGGCCGCGGATCGGTTCTACAACCTGGTCAAGAACGGGTTCTACAACGACGCCAGGTTCTTCCGCGTGTTGAGCGGCTTCATGGCGCAATTCGGATTGAACGGCGATCCCGATGTGCAGCGCGCCTGGATGCTCGCCGGCCTTCCCGACGAGCCGACCAAGCAAAGCAACATGCGAGGGTTCGTGTCGTTCGCGCGCGAATCGAGTCCCAACTCGCGCTACACGATGGTCTTCATCAACTACAAAGACAACAGCTACCTGGATAGCGAAGGCTTCCCGCCGTTTGGACAAGTGGTGGCCGGCATGGAGATCGTCGACAAGCTCTATAGCGGCTACGGCCGGACCCACATGCCCGATCAGCGCCGCATCACCAGCGAAGGCAACGCGTACTTGTCCGCGGAATATCCGAAGCTCGATTACATCCGCCGCGCCACGATCGAATCGTCTCCGCGCGCGCGCTAAGGACGACGACCGGGGTTTGCCGCGTGATCGAGGCGTGTGCCTAGTCGTGCTCCTCCGCAGAAGGATTCTCCGCCGATGGTGCCCCGACGATCGCACGGACGAACTGATCCTCAGGCAGGGCGCCGAGGATTTCGATCGAATCGTTCACGACCGTCATCGGCACGCCGGTGACGTTGTATCGGCGCGACAGATCCATGAACTCAGTCGCCTCGACGCAAGTAGCCTGGATATTTGGATTCTCGACGGCGAGGCGATGGGCGAGGGTGACCGCGCGAGGGCAATGCGGGCATGTCGGTGTGACGAACACGCGAATATCGAGCGGACCCGAGACGTGCGCGTCGACGAGTGCGCGCGCGTTCGCCGACAGACCTGAGTCGTCCGTGCCGGCAAGGACGAGCGCTTCGATCAGCGACATGAACTCGTAGCCGGCTGGCGCGCCGAGAAAACGGATCCTCGTGTCGGCTCCATCGCGGAGAAGGACGACCGCTGGCACGTGCTCGATGCCGTATTGGGCGGCGCGATCTCTATCGAGTACGAGGCTCACCTCTTCGAGCGAGAGGAGCTCGTTCAGCGACAACACTTCGTCGAGCACACGTTTGGTGATGTACACGCTGTCGGGCGCGCCGATCGTCTGCGTAAAGAACAACACGGTCACTGGCCGTTGAATCGCGGCGAGCCGTGCGCGTACGGTCTCGCGGTCTTGATCGGAAAGCAGCGCCATGGTGATCGATCAGAGGTCAGAACTTGAACAGATCGTCGAAGGCCTTTCGTGCGTCGTCGGTGCGGGGCGTGGTCGTCTGCCGTTCGACCGTCGTGCGCGGCGCGTAAAGCGTGCAGGTATTGCGAGTGTTCTTGGGGCTCACGCGAGCGGTCACCGGCTGCATGCACTCGAACCGGCTGCCGGGATCGAATGAGACGCACTGCGCGCACGAATGGAGATCGGTTCCACATCGCGTGCAGCGGCTGTCGAGCCCGACCGCTGCGCCCACGACGTTGCCACACTGCGCGCACCGGACCACTTCGTGATAGCCCGGCATGTTGATGTTCTTGGGGCCGTCCTGCGAGATGCGACGTGCGCCGGCGGGCGCACCGGGCTCAGGCGCGGGGCGCGCGGCAGGCTTTGGCTGTCGATCGCGATCGTCGTCTTGATAGCCGCGTTGACGGTACTTCCGCTCGCTCATGTGGAGGGCGCCTTTGGCCGGTTGCGTGGCGAGCGCGATTGTATACCGGGGACCGGTGCGCGCCGCGGTGTCCGAACGGTGTCGCCTGGCATTTGTCACGTACAAATGTGGCCGCTTCCGCGTAGAATCTCGCCGCATGGCGGGGTCGGGCACGGTCTAGGCTGCTTGATCCTTTTTTCACAATTGTGGTACAAGTCGGGACTAGTCGGGAGGACGCCCGTCTGTCTGAACCTCTCCTAAGCGCCGATGCCGCAGATTTTCCGTCCTAGTGCCAACACGCTTTCGAAGCTCAGTCTTGCCGGCATCCTGATGCTGGTGGGCGGACTCATTGGTCTCGCGATGCTGCTGGGCCGCTCCTCCTATGTAACCCGTGCCAACGAATACGTCGAGCAGCCGGTTCAGTTCAGCCACCAACACCACGTGCTCGACGACGGTATCGACTGCCGCTACTGCCATACATCGGTCGAAACCTCGTCGTTTGCCGGCATTCCTCCCACCAAAACCTGCATGAACTGCCACTCTCAGATCTGGCAGACGGCGCCGATCCTCGAGCCGGTTCGGGCCAGTTTCAGGGAGGACCGGCCGATGCGGTGGGTTCGCGTCCACGACCTCCCCGATTTCGTGTATTTCAACCACAGCATCCACATCAAGAAGGGCATGGGGTGCGAAACCTGCCACGGGCGACTCGATCAGATGCCGCTCACGAGGCAAGTGCAGTCCCTGCAGATGGAGTGGTGCCTCAACTGTCACCGGAACCCGCAGGAGTACGTCCGGCCGCGGAGCGAAGTGTTCACGATGGGTTATCGCCCGGAGGTTCCGCAGTCGGTCCTCGGTCCTCAGCTGGTCATGGAATACAACATCAAGAGCCTCACCAGCTGCTCGACGTGCCATCGGTAACGCGCACATGACCGTACCCGCCGACATTCACGCGCTCCGGACCAAGCTCGAAGGCTCACGTGGGCGCGACTACTGGCGCAGCCTCGAAGCGGTGTCGGAGACACCGGAGTTCAAGGAATTCCTCCATCGCGAGTTTCCGCAGAACGCCTCCGAGTGGCTCGATCCCGTCGGTCGCCGCGGCTTCTTGAAGCTGATGAGCGCGTCGTTGGCCCTGGCTGGCGTGAGCGCCTGCACCAGACAGCCCGACGAGGCGATCGTTCCATACGTTCGGCAGCCCGAAGAGATCGTGCCCGGCAAGCCTTTGTTCTACGCCACTGCGATGCCGTTCGCGGGTTCCGGCGTTGGGCTGCTGGTGGAAAGTCATGAAGGCCGGCCCACGAAGATCGAAGGGAATCCCGATCATCCATCGAGCCTTGGCGCGACCGATGTATACGCCCAGGCCGCGATCCTCGGTCTCTACGATCCAGATCGATCGCAGACGCTCACGCACCTTGGCGAAATCCGATCCTTCGATGCATTCGCCGCAGCGATGCGCGATGTCTTGAAGGTACAGGAGGCGTCACAAGGCGCAGGGCTTCGCATCCTCACCGAAACCGTGGCCTCGCCGACCCTCGCGGCGCAGATCGACGAGCTGTTGAAGCGGTTCCCGAAAGCGAAGTGGGTGCAGTGGGAACCGTTCGGCCGCCACAACGCGCGTGAAGGCAGCCGCCTCGCGTTCGGCGAGTACGCCGACGCGCGCTATGCGATCGAAAAAGCGGACGTCATCCTCTCGCTCGACGCCGATTTCCTGTGCTCGGGGAACGGCGGTTTGCGTCATGCGCGCGCGTTCGCTTCGCGCCGCCGCGTCGAAGGCAACGGCGCGCAGCGCAATCGCCTCTATGCGGTCGAGAGCACGCCGACCAACTCCGGCACGAAAGCGGATCATCGCTTGCCGCTTCGCGCCGGCGATATCGAAACGTTTGCTCGCGCCGTTGCCGCGAAGCTTGGCGTCGCCGGCGCCGGAGAGACGACGGCCCCTGAAGCGGCACAGAAGTGGATCGATCCGCTCGTCAAGGATCTGCAGGCGGCGAAGGGCCGCAGCCTGGTGATTGCCGGCGAACATCAATCGGCCGCAGTACATGCCCTCGCGCATGCGATGAACGCCGCGCTCGGCAACGTCGGCACCACGGTCGCCTACACCGAGACCACCGAAATGCGGCCGATGGATCAGCGCGCCGGCCTTGCCGAGCTCGTAGGCGAGATGAACGCAGGGACGATCAATCTCCTCGTCATCCTCGGAGGCAATCCGGTTTACACGGCACCCGTCGATCTGAATTTCGCCGACGCGATTCGCAAGGTCGGACTCAGTGCGCATCTTGGTCTCTATCACGACGAGACCGGCGCGCTCTCCCACTGGCATATTCCGGAAGCGCACTTCCTGGAATCGTGGAGCGATGTGCGCGCCGACGATGGAACCGCGACGATCATCCAGCCGTTGATTGCACCGCTCTATGGCGGCCGCACCGCACACGAGGTGCTGTCCGCTCTCAGCGATCCTGGTCCCCGTTCGAGCTACGACATCGTCCGATCGTTTTGGATGTCGCGGGCCAACGCACCGCAGTCGACACCGGCTCCGGCGAAGACGGCAGCCGCACCTTCACGCCAAAACTTGCCGCCCGTCACGCCGATTGAATCGGTTCGACCGACGCCGGTCCCCGGTCCCGCGCCGCTGTCGCCATTCGATCACGAGTGGCGGCGATGGCTGCATGCGGGCGTGGTGCCCAACACGGCGTTCGCGGTGAAGACGGTTGCGATCAAAGGGACGATTCCAGCGGCTCCGGCTGCAGCGGGTGCGGCCGCGGGCACTGTGGACGTCGTGTTCAGGCCCGATCCGACGGTGTACGACGGACGCTTCACGAACAACGCGTGGTTGCAGGAACTGCCCAAGCCGCTGACGAAGCTCACGTGGGACAACGCTGCGCTCATGTCTCCGGCGACCGCGGAGCGTCTCGGCTTGCGCGGCATGCGACCGAGCGATGACGCGCCGAGCCGAGTGACGGTCATCGAGCTGCGTCAGGGCGGACGCACGATCAAAGCGCCAATGTGGATCTCGCCGGGTCATGCACCCGACACGATCACACTGCACCTCGGATATGGCCGCACGCGCGTCGGGCACACAGGGAATGGAATCGGTTTCGACGCGAACTTGATGCGGGGTTCGTCCGCACCGGATGTGCTCGGCGGCGTGACGGTGTCGGTGACCAGCGACCGCCACGACCTCGCCTGCACGCAGGACCACTGGTCGTTCGAGGGCCGCAACATTATTCGCGCGAGCACGACCGAGGAGTTTGCGAAGAATCCCGACTTCGCGACGAAGCTGGAGCATCAACCGCTCTCGCGGACGCTGACGCTCTATCCGAACCGGAAGTGGGAAGGCTACCAGTGGGGCATGACGATCGATCAGAACGTCTGCACCGGCTGCAACTCCTGCGTGGTGGCGTGTCAAGCCGAGAACAACGTCCCGGTCGTCGGCAAGTCGCAGGTGATGAACGGTCGCGAGATGCACTGGCTGCGCCTCGACCGCTACTACTCGGGCTCGTTCGACAACCCCGATACCTATCACCAGCCGATGCCGTGCCAGCAGTGCGAAACGGCACCGTGCGAAGTCGTCTGCCCCGTGGGCGCAACCACACACAGCGATGACGGCCTGAACGACATGGTCTACAACCGCTGCGTCGGCACCCGCTACTGCTCGAACAACTGCCCGTACAAGGTGCGGCGGTTCAACTTCCTGCTCTACTCCGATTTCGAGACCAGCAGTCTGAAGTTGATGCGAAACCCCGACGTCACGGTGCGCAGCCGCGGCGTCATGGAGAAGTGCACGTACTGCGTGCAGCGCATCAGGCAAGCCGAGATTGCGGCGAAAGGCGAGGACCGCCCCATCCGCGACGGCGACATCGTCACCGCATGTCAGGCGGCGTGTCCGACCGAGGCGATCGTATTCGGCAACATCAGCGATCCCGAGAGCCGCGTGTCGAAGCAGAAGGCGAGCAAGCTCAATTACGGGCTGCTCGAGGAGTTGAATACCAGACCGCGCACGACCTACGCCGCGGTGGTGTGGAATCCCAACACTGAACTCGATGCCAAGAAGACCGAACCGGAGAAGGAAGGCTAGAGATGGCGCCTCCTGATCGCCCCGCCACCTCCGCCGAAACCGCTGCGCTTCTGGCCCGCACACCCGCGGTCATCGCGCCAGGGCACACGTTCAACTCGGTCACCGACACGATCAGTCACGTCGTGCTGTCGAAGCGCACGCCGCTCGGCTGGTTCCTCGGCTTCGCCATCGCGTTCGGCCTGCTGATGGTCCTCAACATGACCATCGGCAACCTGTTGCTGACGGGCATCGGGATCTGGGGCAACAACGTTCCGGTCGGCTGGGCGTTCGACATCATCAACTTCGTCTGGTGGATCGGTATCGGTCACGCCGGGACGCTCATCTCCGCGATTCTGCTGCTGTTCCGTCAGCAGTGGCGCACCTCGATCAACCGCTTTGCCGAAGCGATGACGCTCTTCGCGGTGGCGTGCGCGGCGATGTTCCCGCTGCTCCACACCGGACGTCCGTGGCTCGCGATCTATTGGCTGTTCCCGTATCCGAGCACGATGGGCGTGTGGCCGCAGTTCCGCAGTCCGCTGATCTGGGACGTGTTTGCGGTCTCCACCTACGGCACGGTGTCGGCGCTCTTCTGGTTCGCGGGGCTCGTGCCCGATCTCGCCACCCTGCGCGATCGCGCGAAGTCGGGATTTGCGCAGCGCATCTACGGCATGCTGGCGCTCGGCTGGCGCGGATCGGCGAAGCATTGGCAACGATACGAAACAGCGTATCTCCTGCTCGCCGGGATCTCGACGCCTCTCGTGCTGTCGGTTCACTCAGTCGTGAGCTTCGACTTCGCGGTGTCAGTGTTGCCGGGATGGCACGCGACGATCTTCCCGCCGTACTTCGTCGCCGGCGCGATCTACTCGGGCTTCGCGATGGTGATGACGTTGGCGATTCCGTTGAGGAAGTTCTACGGCCTCGAAGACTTCATCACGATGCGGCACATCCACAACATGACCAAGGTCATGCTGGTGACCGGGATGATCGTCGCCTACGGCTACGCCAACGAGGCGTTCTTCGCCTGGTACAGCTCGGCGCCGTACGAAGAGTTCATGATGTACAACCGCATGACGGGACCATATGCGGTCTTCTACTGGTCGCTCATCGCGATCAACGCGGTGATGATCCAGCTGTTCTGGTTCCGCAGCATTCGCGACAACATCCCGCTGCTGTTCATCCTCTCGTTGTTCGTGAACATCGGGATGTGGCTCGAACGGTTCATCATCATCGTCACGAGCTTGCACCGTGACTTCCTGCCCTCGTCGTGGGAGATGTATTACCCGACGCGCTGGGATTTCGGGATGTTCGCCGGCACGATCGGATTGTTCCTGGCGCTCTTCTTCCTCTTCATCCGCTTCCTGCCGGCGATCGCGATCTTCGAGATGAGGACCATCGTCCCCGAAGCAAAACTCCACCCGACTGGGCACCATCCGCCCGGCGGGGGTCCCGCGTTGGCGGAAGACCACGGGTGATGTGATGGAGCACGGCACGACACCTACGCTCCATGGCCTGATGGCCGAGTTCGATAGCCCGGGCGGGTTGGTCGAAGCCGCCACACAGGCGCGGCTTGCCGGCTACCGGAAGATGGACGCCTATTCGCCGATTCCGATCGAAGAGTTGAACGAGGCGCTCGCATTGAGACGAACTCGCCTGCCGTTGCTCGTGCTCGTTGGCGGCATCCTCGGCTGCGCCGGCGGGTTCGGATTGGCGAGCTGGGTGTCGGCGATTGCGTATCCGATGGATGTGGGCGGGCGGCCTCTGATCAGCTGGCCGCAGTTCATTCCGGTGACGTTCGAGACCACGGTACTCGGGGCCGCGTTGACCGCGTTCTTCGGCATGTGGGCGCTCAATAAGCTCCCGCAGCCCTACCACCCCGTGTTCAACGTCGAGGCGTTCGCCCGCGCGTCCACGGATCGTTTCTTTCTCGTCATCGAGGCCACCGATCCGCGGTTCGAGCGCGATGCGACGTGGCGGTTCCTCGAGAACCTGCATCCAGTGGGAGTATCCGAAGTTGCGCCGTAGCCGTCACGCGTCAGGCATCGTCGCGCTGGTTGCGCTCTCGTTGACGCTCGCCGCGTGTCGTCAGGACATGCACGATGCGCCGAGCTACGACCCGCTCCAGGAAGCGCCGTTCTTCGCGAACGGTGCTGCGTCGCGAAACCTCGTGGCCAACACCGTCGCGCGCGGCCAGCTCCACGAGGACGAGCACTTCTACACAGGCAAGGTGAACGGCGAGCCGGCCACCGAGTTCCCGATGCCGATCACGCCGGAGATCATGGCCCGCGGTCAGGAGCGCTTCAATGTGTTCTGCTCGCCGTGCCACGGGCGCACTGGCATGGGCAACGGCATGATTGTTCAGCGAGGATTCCGTCAGCCGCCGTCCTACCACGAAGAGCGGTTGCGCAATGCGCCGGTCGGCTATTTCTTCGACGTGATGACCAACGGCTTTGGCGCGATGCAGGACTACGCGGCGCAAGTGCCGCCGTCCGATCGTTGGGCGATCGCCGCCTACATCCGCGCGCTGCAGCTCAGTCAGCACGCGACGGTCGCTGATGTCCCGGCGGATCGCCGGGGCGATCTCGATCGTCCCGCACAGACCCCGGCCGCGCCGGCGCAGGAGAACAAGTAACCGTGGAAACGACCTTCGCGCCGCCCGTCGCCGACATCGAACGCCCGCGCTCGCGCGCGCTGGTCGCGGGCGGCGTCGGACTGGCGCTGTGCGTGGTCGGCTTTTTCGTGAACCGCGACCAGTTCTTCCGCTCGTGGCTGATTGCGTACATGTTGTTTCTGGGCATCGCGCTCGGATCGCTCGCGATGGTGATGATTCAGCATCTGTCGGGCGGCGCGTGGGGCGTGTTCCGGCGGATCTTCGAGGCCTCGAGCCGCACGCTGCCGCTGCTCATCGTGCTCTTCCTGCCGGTGCTCCTCGGCATGACGACGCTCTATCCATGGACGCATGCTGATGCGGTGCAAGCCGATGAAGCATTGCGGCACAAGGCGCCGTACATGAACACGACGATGTGGGTCGTTCGCGCGGCGATCTACTTCCTCGGCTGGTGGGGCATCTCCATGCTGCTGAACAAGTGGTCGGAGATACAGGATCGTGGCGATGTCACCGTGAACCGTCGTTTGCAGCGGCTGAGTGGTGGCGGGCTCGTCTTCTACGCGCTGGCGGTGACGTCCGCGGGCATCGACTGGATCATGTCGCTCAACCCGCATTGGTACTCGACGATGTTCGGGTTCCTGATGATGGGCGGCCAGGGCATCGCCGCACTGGCATTCACGATCGTCGTCGCGACGTTCCTCTTCAAGCGCGAGCCGATGGCCGACGTGTTCAAGCCGCACCACTTCCACGATCTCGGCAAGCTGCTGTTCGCGTTCATCATGCTGTGGACGTACTTCAGCTTCTCGCAGTACCTGCTCGTCTTCGCGGCCAACCTCGTCGAGGAGGTTCCGTACACGATCACGCGCACGAGCCATGGCTGGCAGTACCTGGCACTGTTCCTCGTCATCTTCCACTTCGCGGTGCCGTGGCTCCTGTTGCTCTCACGCGATCTCAAGCGCAACCCGCATCGGCTGGTGGTGATTGCCGTGTGGATGATCGCGATGCGCTTCGTCGACATCTTCATGCTCGTGTCGCCTGAGTTCGCATCGAGCGGGGGCAACCTGCACCTGCTCGCCGGCGAGCACATCAGCCACTTCTTCGTGCACTGGCTCGATCTGGCGGCGCCGCTCGCCATCGGCGGACTGTGGTTGTGGATGTTCTTCACGCAGCTGCGTCAGCGGCCGTTGGTCGCGGCCGGCGACCCGTATCTGCGTCAGGCGCTCGAGAGTGGGGCAGGAGGGCACTGATGGCTCACGACGTCCACGCCCACGCCGCTCACGAGACCGCCGACGATCAGTACCTCAACACGACCGAGGGCTCTGGTCACGAACACACTGACGCGAATGTCTGGATGATCGTCCAGTTTGCGATCTGGCTGGTGGTGAGCGCGGTGGTCGTGCATTTCTTGATGTGGGGCATGTTCCGCGTCTTCGTGAACACGCGCGAGGCGACCACCGCCCCCGAGTTCCCGCTCGCGGTGGGACAGGAACACCGCCTGCCCGCAGGTCCGCGGTTGCAGCGATTCCCGGCCAACGAGGCCTTTCAGTTCCGGACCGGTGAGCGTGAATATCTGAACTCGTACGGCTGGATCGATCGCAACGCCGGCACCGTGCACATCCCGATTGCCGATGCGATGCGCATGACGCTCGACCGCGGTTTGCCGGCGCGCGCGCAGACACCTCCCGAGGCCGCTCAGGATGTGCCGCCGGGAATGATTCCGCAGGATTCGAGCTCGGGCAGGACGTTGGAAAGAAGAAGGCAATAAAGCAATGAACCCTGTAATGCAGAATGCAGAATTCAGAATTCAGACCGTGTCACGTCGCGCCGTGATTCGACGCACCGTGGTGAGCTGTGTCTGCATTCTGCATTCTGCATTCTGCATGGCGACCGCCCGGGCGCAATTGCAGCCGGGCACACCTGGGTCCATGGGCTTCAGCTCGGGCATCGTCGCGTCGAACGTGCCGCCGCAGTTCAAGGACATCACGTTCCGTCAGCAGCTTGGAAAGAAACTGCCGCTCGACGTCCGCTTCAAGGACGAGGCAGGGAAGAGCGTGGCCCTTGGCGACTACTTCGGGAAGAAGCCGGTCGTCCTGGCGTTCGTGTACTACCAGTGCCCGATGCTGTGCACGCAGGTGATGAACGGGATCTCGTCGGCGCTGAAGGTGCTGCCGTACACGGCCGGCAAAGAGTTCGACATCGTGTTGGTGAGCTTCGATCCGCGCGACACGCCCGAAGCGGCCAACGCAAAGAAACGCGCTCATCTCGAGCACTGGGCAGCCAGGGACACGGCGAACGGCTGGCATTTCCTCACCGGCGACGTTGACGCGATCCGCCAAGCGACGTCGGCGGCCGGCTTCACGTATCAGTGGGACGCCGAGACGCAGCAGTTCGCGCACGTGAGCGGTCTGCTCGTGGCCACTCCCGACGGCACGCTCTCGCGCTACTTCTACGGCGTGGAGTTCTCACCGAAGGATCTGCGTCTCGCGCTCGTGGACTCGAGCAACGGTCGGGTCGGATCCGTCGTCGACGAGCTGCTGCTGTACTGCTACGCCTACGATCCCTCGCACGGAAAGTACGGCGCGGTGTTCATGAACATCATGCGCCTGGGTGCCGTGCTGACCATGATCTTCATCGGAGGTTTCATCGTCGTCATGCGGCGCCGCGAAACGCGAATGACCGCGGAGAGGCACGCCTGAGCGTTTATGTTTTCTGGGATACCACTGTTTCCTGAACAGGCGTCCACGATCGCCCCCCGTGTGGACAACCTGTATTTCTTCATCGTCGCGGTGACGGCGTTCTTCGCCGTCCTCGTCTCGGTCGTGGTGATCGTGTTCGCGGTGAAGTACCGCACCGACGACCCGCTGGCGGTGGGCTCGCGCATTCACGGGTCGATCCCGCTCGAGCTGGGCTGGTCGATCGTCCCGTTCATCATTGCTGTCGTGATCTTCGCGTGGGCGTCCGATGTGTTCTTCGATCTCGTTCGGCCACCCGATCAGACACTCGAGGTCTACGCCACCGGCAAACGCTGGATGTGGAAGTTCCAGCACATCGACGGGCAGAACGAGATCAACGAGCTGCATGTACCCGTTGGTCGCGCAGTGAAGGTGACCTTCACGTCGGAAGACGTGCTGCACTCGATGTACTTCCCGTCGTTCCGCGTGAAGGCCGACGCGATTCCCGGCCGCTATAGCACCGTGTGGTTCACCGCGAGCAAGGTCGGGGAGTACCACCTGTTCTGCGCCGAGTACTGCGGGACGCGACACTCCGGGATGGTCGGCCGGGTCGTCGTGATGGAGCCGGCTGCCTATCAGTCGTGGCTCAGCGGCACGCTGGGGACGACGTCGCTGTCACAGCGAGGCGAGCAGCTGTTCAACGATCTCGCGTGCAACACGTGCCATCGCAGTGATGGGACCGGTCGCGGACCGTCCCTCGTCGCCAAGTTCGGAAAACAGGAACGGCTCGAAACCGGAGCGACGGTCACTGTCGACGAGAGCTACGTTCGCGAGTCGATCCTGACGCCGCAGGCCAAGCTGGTTCTCGGATACAAGCCGCTCATGCCCACATTCCAGGGACTCGTGAGCGAAGAGAACGTGCTGGCGCTCGTCGAGTACGTCAAATCGCTGCAGGCCTCAGGTGGCGGTAGCGCGGTGTCGTCGGCAGAGCCGGCGCACGCGGCGCCGGAAACCAGGGAGAACAGGTAAGACCATGGCATCCACCGCTTCGCTCGCGGCACCCACCGCGCCGCTCGTCACGTATCTGAACCACCAGCATGGTGTGGCGTCGTGGCTCCTGACCAAGGACCACAAGCGCATCGGCCTCATGTACATGGTGGTCGTGACGTTCGCGTTCTTCCTCGGTGGCATCTTCGCATCGATGATTCGCCTGGAGCTGGCCACGCCCGCCGGCGACCTGCTCTCGGCCGACACCTATAACAAGATGTTCACCATGCACGGCGTGGCCATGGTGTTCTTCGTGTTGATTCCCGCTGTGCCGGCCATCCTCGGCAACTTTGTTCTGCCGCTGATGCTTGGTGCGAAAGACGTCGCGTTCCCGAAGCTGAATCTCCTGAGCTGGTACATCTTCGTGATCGGCTTCCTGTTCACCGTCTACGCAATGGTTGCTGGCGGCGTCGACACCGGCTGGACGTTCTACACGCCGTACAGCAGCCGCGCGTCGAATGCCAACGTGATGATGACCGGCATCGGCGTCTTCATCACCGGGTTCTCATCGATCCTCACTGGTTTGAATTTCATGGTGACGATCCACCGCATGCGCGCGCCGGGTCTCACCTGGTTCCGGTTGCCGCTGTTCGTGTGGGCCGTCTACGCCACCAGCCTCGTGCAGATCCTCGGCACGCCGGTGATCGCGATCACGGTGCTCGCCCTGGCGATCGAACGCGGCCTGCACTTCGGCATCTTCGATCCCGCGCTCGGCGGCGATCCGGTGCTCTTCCAGCACATGTTCTGGTTCTACTCGCACCCGGCGGTCTACATCATGATCCTGCCGCCCATGGGCGCGATCAGCGAGGTGATCGCCGCCTTCTCGCGTAAGAGCGTCTTCGGTTACTCCTTCGTCGCGTTCTCGAGCCTGGCGATTGCAATCTTCGGCTTCCTCGTGTGGGCGCACCACATGTTCGTCGCCGGCATCTCGGTCTACTCGGCGCTGGTGTTCTCGTTTCTGACCTACGCTGTGGCGATCCCGTCCGCCGTCAAGGTGTTCAACTGGGCGGCGACGATGTACAAAGGCGCCATCTGGCTGAAGGCGCCGATGATCTGGGCGATCTGCTTCCTGGGGCTGTTCCTGGTTGGCGGCCTCACCGGTCTGTTCACCGCGGCACTGGGCGTGGACGTTCACATTCACGACACCTACTTCGTTGTCGCACACTTCCACTTCATCATGGTGGGCGGCGCCATCATGGGTTACTTCGCGGGCCTGCATTACTGGTGGCCAAAGATCACCGGCCGCATGTATTCCGATATCTGGGCCAAGGTGGCGGCGGTCATCGTGTTCGCTGGATTCAATCTGACGTTCGGGCCGCAGTTCATCCTCGGCTATCTCGGCATGCCGCGGCGGTATCACGTGTATCCCGAGGAATTCCAGGTGCTGAACGTACTGTCGTCGGCGGGCGCGTCGATCCTTGGTGTCGGCTACATGCTCGTGGCGATTTATCTCTTGGCCTCGCTCTTCAAGGGCGAGCGGGTTGGCGCCAACCCGTGGTACGCCACCGGCCTCGAGTGGACGACACAGTCGCCGCCGCTGCCGCACAACTTCGAGGTGCAGCCGATCGTGACGCACGAGGCCTACGAGTACACGAGACGGGAGGTCACCGTTGGCTGACGCGATGGCGGTGCACGGCGATCACGGGGCGCACGCGCATCACCCAGATCTCCAGCATCACTTCGACACGCTGGGGCAGCAGCACGAGGCGGCCACGCTCGGCATGTGGCTGTTCCTCATCACGGAAGTGATGTTCTTCGGCGGCCTGTTCCTGGCCTACATGCTCTATCGCATCTGGTACCCGCGCGCGTGGTCGGAAGCCAGTCTCGAGCTGAACGTTCTCCTCGGCGGCACGAACACGATCGTGCTGATTGGCAGCTCGCTCACGATGGCGCTTGCCGTGCGTGCGGCGCAGACCGGCCTGCGAAAGCAGACGGTCGTGTGGCTGCTGTTGACGATGGCGCTCGGCCTCACGTTCCTGGTCATCAAGTATTTCGAGTACGCGGAGAAGTTCGAGCACCACCATGTGCCGGGTTTTGATTTCCACTTCCCGGGCCCCGATGCCGGACCGGCGCAGATCTACTTCTCGCTCTACTTCCTGATGACCGGCCTGCACGCCACCCACATGGTGATCGGGTTTGGTCTCCTCAGCGTGATCACGTGGATGGCGGCAAGGGGTCGGTTCTCCCCCGCGTGGTATACGCCAGTGGAGATGAGCGGGCTGTACTGGCATTTCGTCGACATCGTGTGGATCTTCCTGTTCCCGCTTCTCTATCTGGTGGACCGGGCCCACCACTTCGCCTAGAGCTATGGCAGGACACGTTTCTCCGAAGAGCACGTACTACGCGATCTTCGGCGCCCTCATGGTGCTGACGGTCGTGACGATCTACGTCGCGTATCAACCGCTGGGCTCGTGGAACTTCCCGGTGGCCATCAGCATCGCGATCACCAAGGCGACGCTCGTCATCCTGTTCTTCATGCACGCGAAGTACAGCAGCAGGCTCACCAAGCTGTTCGTCGGCACCGCATTCTTCTTCCTCTTCATCATGCTGACGCTGACGATGACCGACAACCTGTCGCGCGGCTTGAAGACGTATCAAGGCGGCGCGGGTGGTGCTGGCTATGGGCAACGTGACGCCGCCGAGTCCGCGCCGGCACCGAAGGCGCCCGAGGGCACGCCCGCACATTAAGATCGCGCCATGCGCGCTATCGTTCTCAACGACCACGTCGAAGTTCGCGACGATCGTCCCACTCCGAACCCCGCTGACGGCGAAGTGCTCGTGCGCGTGCTGCGCGCGGGTGTCTGCGAAACCGATCTGCAGTTGATCAAAGGCTACATGGGATTCCGCGGCGTGCTCGGCCACGAGTTCGTCGGCATCGCCGAATCCGGACCGATGGCCGGCCGTCGCGTCGTCGGCGAGATCAACTGCGCGTGCTGGAGCTGCGACACCTGCCGCAAGGGACTGAACACCCACTGCCCGAATCGCACGGTGCTCGGCATCCTGAATCACGACGGCGCGTTTGCTGATGTGATTGCGGTTCCGCAGCGCAATCTCCACCTCGTTCCAGACTCGCTTTCGGACGATGTGGCGGTGTTCACCGAGCCCGTCGCGGCGGCGTTTCAGATTCCTGCGCAGGTGACCGTGCGGCCCGAGGACCGCGTGATCGTCTTGGGCGATGGACGGCTGGGTAACCTCTGCGCGCAAGTGCTCGCGCGGCTGTCGAAACGCGTGCTCGTTGTCGGCAAACACGAGGAGAAGCTGGCGCTGCTGCTCTCTCTGGGCATCGACGCCGCACGGCTGTCCGATCCCATCGACGAGCGCTCGGCCGACATCGTCGTCGACTGCACGGGATCGGAGAGTGGGCTGCCCACCGCGCTCAAATTGGTCCGTCCTCGAGGCACCATCGTACTCAAGACCACAGTGGCCGGAATGCAGACGATGGCGTGGGCGCCGTTCGTGATCGACGAGGTGACGCTCGTCGGATCGCGCTGCGGTCCATTCGGTCAGGCGCTGGCGGCGCTAGACAGAGGGCTCGTGCAGGTGCAGCCTCTCATCAGCGATCGATTCCCGCTGGCGCGCGGCATCGACGCGCTGGCCCGCGCTCAGACCAAACCCGTCCTCAAGGTGCTGTTGGACGTTTCCTGATCGCGGAGGTTAAGCCTCTGATCCGCGGAGGCTAAAGCCTCCGCTCTACCGCCCGCGCGGAAACGTCAGCGCGCATCGCGAACGAGATCGTGCAGCGCGAGCTCGAACGATGCCTCGCCCTTCAGATAGCGGAGCCAGTGAGTTTCGAATGCTGCGCGAGTCGACGCCGGCTCTTGGCGATTTCGGTATAGACCTGCGCCGCCGACGTCCAGGCCCCGCGTTCGGCATGGGAGAGCGACGCCACGAACATGCTGTGCTTCTGCGCCGCAGCGGGCGGCATCGAAACGACGATGAGCAGAACGGTCGAGACGTGTGGCCATTTCGACAGTGTAGGCCGGGTCTTTAGACCCGGCGTGCGATGATCAGCATCATGATGAAGCTGGTCGAAGAAGTTTCCGGGGTCGGCGATCTCAGCGCGGCCGGCGACGTGATTCGCCAGGTGCGCTATCAGATCGCGCGGTTTCAGGGCATGCACGACGTGTCCGGCATGCCGATTCCTGGTCTGCATCGCATCGAAGGATCGGTCGACGCGGGCGGCTCGTTCGATTTCGCACCGTTCGTCGGGTCTGCGCTCGTATTGCGGCTCGAGGACGGCCGTGCGCTCGGGATCACGCTCGCCGATCGCGCTGGCCGCGTGCTCGCCGAGGGCCACGGCCCCTCGCGCTGTCTCTGCTGCTAATCGCGTCGGCAGTCGCGTCCGCACTTCGGTTTCCGCGCCACTTGTGGGAGGATTTGACGCCACAACGGAAGGAGGCCCCGATGAGAGCGTTCCGTCTGACGGTCGTGATCGCGATGTTGGTGGCGCAGCCGGTTTTTGCCCAGCGTGGAGCGCCGGCACCTCGCTCTCCCGAGATCCTTCCTGACGGCCGCGTGACGTTCCGCATCGCCGCGCCGAACGCGACCGATGTTCGCCTCACTGGCGAGTTTCTGAAGGCGCCCGAGACGCTGCATAAAGATGCGAAAGGCGTCTGGTCGGCGACGGTAGGACCGGTGTCTCCGGAGATCTACTTCTATCAATTCGCCGTTGACGGCGTCGCGATGGCGCGGACCAAGCTCGACGTGTCCGGGCCGTCGCCGAGGTTCTACGACGTGAGACCTGTGGCACACGGCGCGGTCGAGCAGCGATGGTACGACTCCAAGACGATTCAAGGCGTGCGCCGCGCGTTCGTCTACACGCCGCCGAATTACGCGCGATCGTCCGAGCGATATCCAGTGCTCTATCTCTTTCACGGCGCCGGCGGCGACGAGAGTGGTTGGTCTGAGAACGGCCGGGCGAACGTGATTCTCGACAACCTCATCGCAGACGGAAAGCTCAAGCCGCTGGTCGTGGTGATGCCGTACGGCTACGCGTATCCACCGACGTCTCCGCTTGCCGACGGACCGGACGCGATGAAGCGCCAGCGCGACGGCTTCAGCCGCGATCTGATCGACGATCTGATCCCGTTCGTGCAGGCGAACTATCGTGTGCACGCGGATCGCGAGCATCGCGCGATTGCGGGCCTCTCGCTCGGCGGCGGCCAGGCGCTGGGCATTGGCCTGAGCCACACCGATGTTTTCAGCCGCGTCGCAGGGTTCAGCGCTGCGCTCGGCGCCGTAACCTCGCCGCAAGCGGGCGGGCTCGATTTCAAATCGCTCATCGCGGATTCGAAGAAGATGAACGATCGATTGAAGCTGCTCTGGGTGGGATGCGGCACCGAAGACACGCTGTTCAATTCAAATAAGGAATTCGCGCAGCTCCTCGAGTCGAGCGGTATCAAGCACACCTTTCGTGTGAGCGACGGTGCGCACACCTGGCAGGTATGGCGTCGATACCTCAACGAGGTGGCTCCGCTGCTGTTTCAGTAGCGAGGTCCACTGCCATGCGAAAGTGCCTCGCTGCCACGGCACTCATCCTCGCGGTCTTGGTGCGTGCGCGCGCTGCGGAGTTCTTGACCGCAGGCGTCGATGCTCAGCGCACCGGCTGGGTGAAAGACGAGAAGATCTTCACGCCTCAGAACGTCTCCGGCATGAAGCTGCTGTGGAAGACGAAGTTCGAGAGCACACCGCGCGAGATGCACAACCTCTTCCCGCCGCTCGTCGTCGAGCGTGTGACGACCGCACGCGGTCCGAGAGAGATTCTTGTGGTGCCCGGAGTCTCCGATGATCTCTTCGGCGTCGACGCGCGAAGCGGCGAGATGTTCTGGTCGCGGCATTTCGACAGCACCTCGGATCTCGCCAACGGCGCGCCGGCGAATACGCTCTGCCCCGGCGGACAGCTGGCGATTCCGGCCATCGGGCCGGGTGCCTCATCCGGGAATCACATCGCGTACGCGCTCAGCTGGGACGGCCGACTGCGGCAGGTCAACGTGGCGGACGGAAGCGATGTCGCTCCGCCGGAGAAGTTCGCACCTCCGAACGGAAAACCGTACGCGCTCAACCTGGTGAACGGCGTCATCTACACGACGCTCGCGCAAGGGTGCGGCGGCTGGCCCAATGCGTTCCTCTCGTACGACCTCGCGACGAAGAAGAGCAGCGCGTTCCTGCCGCAAGGCGGTGGGCTCTGGGGTCGACGCGGTCCGCCGATCGACGCCGATGGCCGCGTTTACATGGGCACCGGCGACAACCCGTACGTTCCCGAGAAGAAGAATCTGGGCAACGCGATCGTCGCGGTGAAGATCGACGGCAACCAGCAGCTGCAGTACAGCGGTCACTACGCGCCGAAGAACGCGAACTGGTTGTTCAAGCGCGATCTCGATATCAACGTGTCGCCGCTGGCATTCGACTATCAGGGTCGTAAGTTCCTGATCGCGACGAGCAAAGAATGTCGCGTGTGGCTGCTCGATCGCGACAACCTTGGCGGCGCCGACAATCGAACGGAGTTGTATCGCACGCCCCTGGTCTGCAACGACGATCAGATGCTCGACGCGTCCGGTGTGTGGGGCGCGATGGCGGCGTGGCAGGACGCACGCGGCACGGCATGGGTGCTCGTCCCGTTCTGGGGCCCGGTGAGCAAGACGTTCCACGCGCCGATCGAATACGGCCGGCCCATTCACGGTGGCGTCGCAGCCTTCAAGCTGGAACAGCAGAAGGGTGGGTGGACGCTCACGCCGGCGTGGCTCTCGCGCGACATCGACATGGCGGAAGAAGTGATCGTCGCAAACGGCGTCGTGTTCACCTACGGCAGCGGTGAAGACACGCGCCAGCAGGGAATCGAACGCGCATTCGACGAGCCGCCGCCGCC
>Ga0075423_10000414_pt1 | contig 34157 bp, 33 predicted proteins | sample SoiMethybrSBSTD2_FD_80114 | JGI IMG/M metagenome (GOLD analysis project Ga0075423, IMG submission 80114) | Bulk soil microbial communities from a Populus tree surrounding site in Tennessee, USA - Soil MetaG P. TD hybrid SBSTD2 | ecosystem: Environmental > Terrestrial > Soil > Tree plantation...
CATGCGGCAGATCTTTGACACGCTCCTCCAATACAGGGACGGCTCGAGCGACGTGGAGCCGGCGCTGGCCACCCAGTGGCAAGTTTCGCGCGACGGCCTCGTCTGGTCGTTCCGGCTCCGCGAGGGTGTACGCTTCCACGACGGCACGCCGCTGACGTCGGCCCAGATCGCGGCGAGCCTCGAGCGTCTGCTCTTTCCCGGCGCGCCCCACCCGCCGTCGGCGAATCCCGTGGTGCCCCGGCTGTTACGCGGAGCGCCGGGCGTCGTCAAGGCTGTGAAGGCGCCGGATGCCCGTACCGTCCAGATCCTCCTCAATCTCCCCTATGCGCCGCTCCTTACCGTGCTCGCCCACCCGGCGATGTCCATCGTCCGCGTGACCACGGGCTCCGACGGCGCCCCCCGCTGGGTGGGCACGGGCGCGTTCCTGGTCGCAGAGGCGCTCCCCGGGCGCCTGGTGCTCGAGGCCAATCCCGCCTACTGGGGTGGGGCACCGCGCTCGAGCCGCGTGCTGTTGATCGAGGAGGGCGACGACGCGCGCGCGGCCGCCGAGCTCGATGCCCGCCATCTCGATCTCTACGTGCCGGCGGGGGCGCCGCCGCGCATGGCCGGCGCGCTCGCCGTTCCCGGCTGGCGGATGGGGTACCTCGCCCTGCAGACCGAGCGCGAGCCGTTTCTCCGCAAGCGGATCCGGCAGGGGATGGCCGCCGCGCTCGATCAGGGCGCACTCGCGGCGGCTCTGGAGCCCTATGCCGTACCGCTGACCGCGCCGCTGCCGCCGGGCGTGTGGGGGGCGCCGGCCGCCGCCAAGCCGCCCGACAACCGCGCGGAGACGGCCCGGCGTCTGCTCGCCGAGGGCGGGGCCCTGCGCGCGATCTCGGTTGGACTCATGGTGACGCCCGTGGCCGCGCCCCTGGACGGCGCCCGAGTGGCGGAAGCCCTGCGTGAGACGCTCGCGCCGGGCGGCGTGAACGTCACGGTGGCCGCGCTCACGCCCGAGACCGCGCTCAAGCTCGCCCAGAACGGCGAGCACCAGGTGGCCCTCGCCGAGGCGCAGGTGGAAGGCGGCGACCCGCATCTGCTGCTCTATCCGCTGTCGACCAGTGAGGGCGCGCGCAAGGGCGCGCTCGCTTGGAACCTCTCCTTCTATCGGAACCCGCGCCTCGACGACCTGCTCATCCGCGGCAGCCAGCTCTCCGGCCGTCTCGAGCGCCAGCGGGTGTACGCGCGGGCCCAGAGCCTCCTCATGGAGGAGGCGCCCTGGCTACCGCTCTACGCGCGGCTGCACTGGGTGGTCACGCGGCCCGAGGTCCGCAATCTCCGCCTCCACCCCAGCGGCTTTCACCGGCTCGACCGCGTCCTCCTGAGCCCCTGACGGGCTCGCGCCGTGCGCCGGCGGCCCGGTGGACTTGCCGGGGGCCGCATGATAGAAACACGAGGAACCGAGGGCGCTTGCCCGTCACACCGATGCTATCGATCAGCGACACCGTCACCGAAATGGTCCAGTGGGTGTTCCCCGAGCATGCGGGCGCGCCCGGCCAGATCCACGGCGGTCGGATGATGCAGTGGATCGCCACGGTGGGCACGATCGCCGCCTCGCGCGTCGCCCGCGGCAATGTGGCCCTGGGCGCCATGGACGACATCGACTTTCTCCACCCGGTCAAGGTCGGCGAGGTGGCGGTGCTCCGGGCGCAGGTGGAGCTGGTGGGAAGGAGCTCGCTCGAGGTCGGCGTGCGCGTGTTCTCGGAGAACGTCACCACGGGGGCGCGGGCGGTGACGCTCAACTCGCACCTGGTCTTCATCAAGGTGGACGAGCGGCTCCATCCCGAGCCGGTCCCCCTGCGGGTCGAGCCGCGGGGTCGCGAGGAGGAGGCGCTCTACGCGGCGGCGTTGGACCGCCGGCAGCATCGCCAGGAGCGGCTGGCCCGGCGCTCGGCGCGGGCGCGGGAGATCGGTGACGACGGGACCGGCGGGCTGCGGTGGAAGTTCGAGTCGAGTCGGTCGGTGCTGCCCGAGGACACGCTGTTCGGGAGCACCATGTTCCCGGGCAAGCTCCTGATGGACGTGGACGAGGCCGGCGGCATTCTCTCGATGCGCTACAATCGCGGTCTCGTGATGACCGCGTGCCTGGACGCGCTGGACTTCTACGCCCCGATCTCGTCGCACGAGGTCGTGACGTTCAAGGCCGGGTTGAACCACGTGGGCACGTCGTCGCTCGAGGTCGGCGTGAAGGTTCTGACGGAAGTGCCGATCACCGGCGAGATCCGCCACGCCTGCACCGCCTACCTGACGTACGTGCATCTCGGAGCCGACCTCCGTCCGAGCCCCTGCCCGCCGTTCACGCCGGAGACGCCGGAGGAGCAGCGGCGGTGGGGCGAGGCGCTGGAACGACGGACGCGACGGCTGGCCCGGGTGAAGGCGCTCCGGGCATCGATCAACGAGGGAAGGTGAGGGGACATGTCGGGACATTCACGGTGGTCGCAGATCAAGCGGAAGAAGGGCAAGACGGACGTTCAGCGGGGGAAGCTCTTCTCCAAGATCCTCCGCGAGATCACGGTGGCGGCCCGTAACGGCGGCGGCGATCCCAAGGGCAATCTCCGCCTCAAGGCGGCCATCGAGTCCGCGAAGGGCGCGAACATGCCCGCCGACAACGTCAAGCGCGCCATCCAGAAGGGCACCGGCGAGCTGCCCGGCGAGAGCTACGAGGAGATCACGTACGAGGGCTACGGCCCCGGCGGCGTGGCGGTGCTCGTGCAGGTCGTGACCGACAACAAGAATCGCACCGGGCCGGAGCTGCGGCATCTCTTCGAGAAGCAGAGCGGCCGCATGGGCACCTCCGGCTGTGTCGCCTGGATGTTCGATCGACGTGGAGTGATCCAGGTGGACGCGGACCGGATCAAGGAGGACGATCTGCTCGAGAAGGCGCTCGAGGCGGGCGCTGATGACGTGAAGAAGGTGGAAAAAGCTTTCGAGATCAGCACGGCGCCTGATGAAATGGAAGCGGTGCGGAGCGCGCTGGAGACGCAGGGCGTGCCCGTGCTGGAGGCGTCCGCGGTCATGGTTCCGCAGTCCACCGTGCGCGTGGAGGGCAAGGACGCTGCAGCGGTGCTGCGGCTCATCGAGGCCCTCGAGGAGCAGGACGACGTCCAGGCCGTCTACTCGAATTACGACATTCCCGACGAGGTCCTCGACGCCATCTCCGCGGCCTAGCGCGCTGCGTGTCATGGGCGTGGACCCGGGCCTGGTCGACACCGGGTTCGGCGTCCTCGAGTCGGGGCCCCGCGGGCTCGCCGTCGTCGATGCTGGTGTCGTCAGCAGCGCCGCCGGGCAGCCTCTGGAGGCCCGGCTCAACGCGATCCACGAGGCCGTGCGTCGTCTCATCGAGGCGCGCGCGCCGGGGCTGCTCGTCGTCGAGGACCTCTACACGGAGTACAAGTTTCCCCGCACCGCCATCCTCATGGGCCACGCCCGGGGAGTCATCTACCTCGCCGCGCGCCAGTGCGGCGTCTCGGTGCTGGCCCTCGCCGCGTCGGAGGTGAAGCGCGCGGTCACCGGCAACGGCGCCGCCGGCAAGAGCCAGATGCAGCGCGGCGTCCAGACCTTGCTCGGCCTCGCCGAGCTGCCGCGCCCGTCCCACGTCGCCGACGCCCTCGGCCTCGCCCTCACCGGCATGTCCCGAGTCACCGGACGCCTCCCGAGCCCTGGCGGAGTGTCCGGGGCAGGGGCTTGGCGCGCCGCCGCCGACGGCGACGCGAGAAGATACCTGATGGGGGCCCGAGCGGAGCGAGGGCAGGCCCTTCCATGATCGCGTCCTTGCGCGGCTGCGTGCGTGCGAAGCTCGAGGATCGCGTGATCCTGGAGGCGGCGGGGGTGGGCTACGAGGTATTCCTGCCGCCGGTGACCCAGCGGGCGCTCGCGGAGGTGAAGCCCGAGCAGGGCGCGAATGCGCCCGAGGTCGTTCTCGCCATCCACTTCCACGCCACGCAGAACCAGCCGCGCCCAGTCCTCATCGGGTTCACCTCCGAGCTCGACAAGGAGTTCTTCGAGAAGCTGATCACGGTGAAGGACGTGGGGCCGCTCGTCGCCGCACGCGCCCTCGCCGCGCCGGTGGGCGAGATCGCCGCCGCCATCGCGCGGCAGGACGAAAGCTATCTCCGCCGGCTGCCCGGCATCGGGCCCCAGAAGGCCAAGAACATCGTGGCGCAGCTCTCCAGCAAGGTCGCGAAGTTCGCGCTGATGGCCGACGCCGTCGACGCGGCGCCGGCCCGGCGCCCGGCGCGCCCGCTCGACGAGGAAGGCCTCCGCGCCATGGTCTTCGAGGTCCTCGTGCAGCAGCTCGGCCATCGGCCCAGCGAAGCGGCGGCCTTGATCGACCGCGCGCTCGCGCGCCGCCCGGAACTGGGCACGCCCGAGGAGCTCTTCGAGGAGATCTACCGGAGCGCCGGGGCGCCCGCGGCCGGTGTGCGCGGCGGGGAGGCCCGGTGACCGACGAGGCGCGCGTCATGAGTCGGGTGGCGTTGCCCGAGGAGGCGCAGCTCGAGCGCCAGCTCCGGCCGCAGCGCCTCGACGAGTATGTGGGTCAGCGCGCCGCCGTGGAGAGCCTCCGTATCTCGGTGGAGGCGGCGCGCCGGCGCGGCGAGCCGCTCGACCACGTGCTCCTCTCCGGTCCGCCCGGCCTCGGGAAGACGACGCTCGCCACCATCATGGCCAACGAGATGGGGGCAGCGCTCGTGACCACCGCCGGCCCCTCGCTCGATCGCGGCGCCGACCTCATGGGCATCCTCACCAATCTCGGCGAGCGCGACGTGCTGTTCATCGACGAGATCCACCGGCTGCCGCGTGTGGTGGAGGAGCTGCTCTATCCCGCGATGGAGGACTTCGCGGTCAACTTCGTCATGGACAAGGGGCTGAACGCGCGCACCATGCGCATCCCGCTGCGCCCGTTCACGCTGGTCGCCGCCACCACGCGGCCGGGGCTCCTCAGCTCTCCCCTCCGCGAGCGCTTCGGCATCTTCCACCACTTGGATTTCTACGAGCACGACGAGCTGGGCGCGATCGTGACCCGCTCCGCCGCGATCCTGGAGGTCCCGATCGAGGGCGACGGCGCCGGCGCCATCGCGCGACGGTCGCGAGGGACGCCGCGCATCGCCAACCGATTGCTCCGGCGAGTGCGCGACTACGCCCAGGTCAAGGCGCACGGGGTGGTGACCGCGGCCATCGTGCGCGACGCTCTCGATCGGGAGGGGGTGGACGAGGCGGGGCTCGACCGGCTGGACCGCCGCTTCCTCACCGCGCTCATCGAGCAATACGGTGGCGGGCCGGCGGGGCTCGAGGCCATCGCCGCCACCATCAACGACGAGGCGGAGACGCTCGTGGAGGTGGTCGAGCCGTTCCTGCTGAAGATCGGCTTCGTGGTGCGCACGCCGTCCGGGCGCCGGGCCACGCCCGCCGCCTACGCGCATCTCGGCGTCGCTCGCCCCGCGCCCGCCACCGGGCAGGGCGAGCTCCCGCTCTGACGCGCGCGGGCCGACTCCGGCGCCGGTGGCATGACCGACCTGGGCAAAATCCTCCTCGGCGTCGGAGCCGTCATGATAATCCTGGGAGAAGCCCTGTGGCTCGCGGGCAGCTTCCTGGGAAAGGTGCCATGGATCGGTCGACTGCCCGGCGACATCTACATCGAGCGCGGCAACTTCCGCTTCTACTTCCCCCTCGCGACGTCCATCCTCGTGTCGATCGTCCTGACCCTGATACTCATGCTCATCGGTCGGCGGTGAGCATGGCGCGGTTGCTGACGATCATCACGCTCGTCCTCGTCCTCGCGGCGTCGGGCGCGGTGCCGGCGTGGGCGGGCGGGGACATTCGGGTGGCGCTCGCCGAGGGCGCGCGCGTCGTCGAGCTCGGCGGCGGCCCGCTGGTCCTCCGCGATCTCGTCGGACGGCCCCTCACACGGCTCAGCCCGAGCTGGATCCGGGTGGTGGAGCGGGGCGACGGCATCGAGATCCGTGGCCTGGGGCGTAACGTCCTGCGGCTCGATGCCCTCCGCGTCACCGCCGTGCACCGCGGCGCGGTGCGGGTGAACGCGCTCGACTATGCCGGCGCCGTCGAGATCCGCCGGGCCGCCGAGGGACTCCTCGTCATCAACGCGCTGCCCCTCGAGGACTACGTGGTGGGGAGCGTGAAGGCGGAGGCGGGGGAGGCGATGCCGCTTGAGATGCTCAAGGCCCAGGCCATCGTCGCCCGCACCTACGCCGCGTATCACCGTCGGCTCAATGCGGGCAAGCCCTACGAGATCGTCGCGACCACCGCGCATCAGCAGTACGTGGGTCGCGTGGCGTTGGACTCCCCGGCGTGGACCGCGGTACGGGCGACGCGAGGGCAGGTGCTCCTGTGGGAAGGCGAGCTCTTCCCCTCCTTCTACCACACCGACAGCGGGGGGCACACCGAGGATCCGCGCGTGGTGTTCGCCGCCGCCAACATGCCGGCGCTGCGCGGGGTGCGGGTCGATTTTCCGTCGGACTCGCCGCACCATCTCTGGAACCTCGACGTGCCGCTCGCCGACCTGTCCGCCGCGCTCCAGCGCGCCGGCTTCGGGGTGGGGCGCGTCACCGGGCTCGAAGTGCTCGAGCGCAGCGCGTCCCTTCGCGTGACGCGCATCCAGGTCCAGGGCACCGCCGGGCAGATCGTGCTGCGCGGCAACGACTTCCGGCGCGTCATCGGCTACGACACGCTCAAGAGCACGCTGTTCGCGGTGGCGGTGGACGACACCATCGCGCGGTTCGCCGGCCGCGGCTACGGCCACGGGGTCGGCATGGACCAGGCGGGCGCCAAGACGATGGCGCAGCTGGGCTACTCCGCGCGCCAGATCCTGGAGTACTACTATCCCGGCGCGGAGTTCGCCTCGCTCCCTTAGCGCCTCCCGCCGATGAGCCTCACGTGGGCGGAGTTCGAGAAGGTCGACATGCGCGTGGGCATCGTCGTGGACGCGCAGCCGTTTCCGGAGGCGCGCCGGCCCGCGTACAAGCTGTGGGTCGACTTCGGGCCGCTCGGCGTGAAGCGGTCAAGCGCGCAGATCACCCACCGCTATGCGCTCGGCGATCTCGTCGGCCGGCGCGTGGTCGCCGTCGTCAACTTTCCCCCCAAGCAGATCGGCCCGTTCGTCTCGGAGGTCCTCGTCCTGGGCGCGTACGACGAGCGGGGTGACGTCATCCTGCTCCGGCCGGACGTCGAGGTGGCTCCCGGCGCGCGCATCGGCTGATTTGCTAGACTCGGATTCCGGATGGACCTCGCGCAGTTCGACTACGACCTTCCCCCCTCGGCCATCGCCCAGGAGCCGGTCACGCCGCGGGACGCCTCGCGTCTCCTCGTCCTCGATCGTGCGCGCGGCGCGTGGGACGATCGGCGCTTCGCCGAACTGCCCGAGCTGCTGCGGGCCGGCGATTGCCTGGTCGTCAACGAGAGCCGGGTGATCCCCGCGCGCCTGCTCGGCGCGCGCGAGGACGACGGTCGGCCGGTAGAGCTCCTGCTCGTTCGCGAGATCGCCCCCGCGCGCTGGGAGGCGCTCGCGCGGCCGAGCCGTCGCTGCCGCCGAGGCGCGCGCATCACGCTGGGCGGAGGGGCCGCGTGCGCCACCGTGATGGCGGAGGGCGAGCACGGCCTCCGTGTGGTCGCCTTCGAGGCGCATCGGGACGTGCGTGAGCTCCTCGCCCGCCACGGCCTGCCTCCGCTGCCGCCCTACATCGCGCGCCATGCGGCGCCCACGCCCGAGGATCGCGAGCGCTATCAGACGGTGTACGCCCGCGCGGATGGCTCGGTCGCCGCGCCCACCGCGGGTCTGCACTTCACCACCGAGCTCCTCGCCGCCATCCGCGCCCGCGGCGCCACCGTGCATGCCCTGACCCTCCACGTGGGTCCCGGCACGTTCCGCCCGGTGACGTCCGCCACCGTCGAGGCCCACCGCATGGACGGCGAAGCGGTGGAGATTCCCCCCACGACCGCCGCCGCGGTGAACGCGGCGCGTGGGGCGGGTCGCCGCGTGATCGCGGTGGGCACGACCACGACGCGCGCGCTCGAGTGGGCGTCGGCCACGGGGCAGGTGGTGTCCGGCGCGGGTTGCGCCGACCTCTTCATCCACCCGCCGTATGCGTTCCGCGCGGTGGACGCGCTCGTGACGAACTTCCACCTCCCGCGCTCGACGTTGCTCATGCTGGTGTCGGCGCTCGCCGGCCGCGAGCTGGTGCTCGCGGCGTATCGCCACGCGGTAGCCGCCGGCTACCGCTTCTACTCCTATGGCGACGCCATGCTGATCGTGTAGGGGCAATGAGCGCGTTCGGCTTCGAGCTCCTCGCCGTCGACACACCCGCCTTCATGCCGGTGGCCACGCTCGGCTCGGTGAAGAGCCTCTCGCCCGCCGATGTCCGCGCCGCCGGCGCCCAGCTCGTGCTGTCGAACACCTATCACCTCTTCCTGCGGCCGGGACACGAGCTGGTGCGCGCGCTCGGGGGCCTCCACCGTTTCATGGGCTGGGAGGGGCCCATCCTCACCGACTCGGGCGGCTTCCAGGTATGGAGCCTCGCCGCGCTGCGCCGGATGGGCGAGGACGGCGTGGAGTTCCGCTCGCACGTGGACGGCTCGCGCCGCGTCCTCACCCCGGAGCTGTCCATCGAGATCCAGCACGCGCTGGGGGTCGACATCATCCACCCGCTCGACGAGTGCCTGGGCCATCCCGCCACCGAGGCGGAGACGGCGCGCTCGCTCGCGCTCACCCAGCGCTGGCTGCGGCGCTCGGTGGCGGCGCACACCCGCGGGCCCGGCGGGCAGGCGCTCTTCGGCATCGTCCAGGGGGGTGTCTATCCCGCGCTGCGCCGGCGGGCGGTGGAGGACGCGGCCGCCCTCGATCTCGCGGGCTACGCCATCGGCGGCCTCGCGGTGGGCGAGCCCAAGCCCGTGCTCCTGGACATCGCCGCGGTCACCGCCGCGCTCCTGCCGAAGGATCGCCCGCGCTACCTGATGGGCGTGGGGAAGCCGCCGGACCTGGTGGAGGCGGTGGCGCGGGGCGTGGACTGCTTCGACTGCGCGCTGCCCACCCGCAACGCCCGCAACGGGCAGGCGTTCACCGCCGACGGGCCCCTCGCCATCCGCAATGCCCGCTTCGCGCGCGACGCCGCGCCGCTCGACCCCGAGTGTCCCTGCGAAGCGTGCCGCGGCTTCTCGCGCGCGTACCTGCGCCACCTCTTCATGGCGCGGGAGCTCCTCGCGTACCGGCTCCTCTCGCTGCACAACATCACCTTCTATCAGCGGCTCGTGGGGGCGATGCGCGCGGCGATCACGGAGGGGCGCTTCGAGGCATTCCGCGCTCGGTTTCTGGATCGATATGGGGTAGAATCGCACGCTGGTCCCGACGGTATTCCGAGTTCCGACGACATCTCGATGGACGGGGAGGTCTGAGCGTCAATGGTCGATCTCGCCTACGCGATGGCGCAGGCGCCCGGCGGCGGCGGTGCGAACGGCGGCGGCATCCTCTCGATCCTGCCGCTCATGGTCGGCATGTTCGCCATCATGTACTTCATCGTCATCCGCCCGCAGCAGAAGCAGAAGCGCGAGCGCGACACGATGCTGGGCGCGATCAAGAAGGGTGATCGCGTGGTCACGACGAGCGGCATGCACGGCACGGTGGCCGGCCTGGACGAGCACACCATCACCCTCCGCGTGGGAGACCAGGTGAAGCTCACCTTCGACCGGGCCGCGGTGGGGCGGATCGTTCCCGCCCAGGGAGAGAAGGACGGGTCGAGCTGATGCGGCAGCGGCTCGGCATGCGTATCGCGATCGTCGCCGTCGTCATCCTCGGGTCGCTCGCCTATCTCTACCCGCCCCCGTTCCTGCGAAGCTGGCTCTACGGGAACGTGCCGCCGTCGAAATCGACCGGCCTCTTGCCCTCCACCATCAACCTCGGGCTCGACCTTCAGGGCGGCATCCACCTCGTGCTGGGGGTGGACCTCGACAAGGCCATCGAATCGCAGACGGAGCGGGCGGTGAGCACGGTGCGATCGACCCTCGACAAGAAGGGGATCGCGGTGACGCGGATCCAGCGGCGCGGCGTCACCGACATCGAGGTCCAGCTCGCCTCGCCCCAGTCGTGGGGCGCCGCGCAGACCGCGGTGGGAGAGCTGGGCAACTTCGAGATGAAGGAGCCCGATCAAGCGACCGGCCGCTTCGTCCTCGCCATGCGCCCGCGCGAGGTCGCCACGCTCAAGGACCTCTCGGTTCGGCAAGCGCTCGAAACCATCCGTAACCGCGTGGACCAGTTCGGGGTCGCCGAGCCCTCTATCCAGCAGCAGGGGGAGAACCGAATCCTCGTGCAGCTGCCCGGCGTCCAGGATCCCGAGCGGGCGAAGGCCCTCATCGGCAAGACCGCCCTCCTCGAGTTCAAGCTGGTCGACGAGCGCGCGGATCCCGAGCGCGCCGCCCGCGAGAACGTCATCCCCGACGGCGACGAGCTCCTGTACCAGCGGCGGGTCGACAAGCAGACGCGGGAGGAGCGGCGCATCCCGTACGTGGTGGGCAAGAAGTCGGTGCTGACCGGCGCCGATCTCTCCACCGCGCGGGTGTCGATCGATCAGAATACCGGTGAGCCCTACGTGTCGGTGGAGTTCAATCCGGCAGGGGCGCGAATGTTCTCGGAGCTCACCGAGGCCAACGTGGGGAAGCGGCTCGCCATCGTGCTCGACGGCAACGTGCACTCCGCTCCGGTGATCCGCGAGCGCATTCCCTCTGGCCAGGCGCAGATCACCGGAGGATTCACCGCCGAGGAGGCCACCGACCTCGCCATCGTCCTGCGAGCGGGAGCGCTGCCCGCGCCCGTGCAGGTGCTCGAGGAGCGCACGGTGGGGCCGTCGCTCGGCGTCGACTCCATCCAGAGGGGCGTGTGGTCCACCGTCGCCGCCGCCGCCGCGGTGGTGGCGTTCATGATCCTCTTCTACCGGCTCTCCGGTCTCATCGCCGACTTCGCCCTCGGTCTGAACCTCCTCATCCTCCTCGCGGCGATGGCGGGCTTCCACGCCACGCTCACTCTGCCCGGCATCGCCGGCATCGTGCTCACGATCGGCATGGCGGTGGACACCAATATCCTCATCTTCGAGCGCATCCGCGAGGAGCTGCGGGCGGGGAAGACCGTGCGCGCGGCCATCGACGCCGGCTTCGCCCGCGCCTTCCGTACCGTCGTCGACACCCACGTGACCGTGCTCGTGTCCGCGGCCATCCTCTACGAGTTCGGCACGGGCCCCGTGAAGGGCTTCGCGGTCTCCCTGGCCATCGGTATCATCGCCAGCCTCTTCACCGCGGTGTTCTTCACCCGCCTGATCTTCGACCTCATCTACATGGGCCCGCGGCGCGTCGAATCGATCTCGATCTAGGAGAACACCGGAGCCGGCATGCTGCAGATCTTCGTCAACACCAACTACGATTTCGTGGGCAAGCGACGCTGGTTCTATGCGGCGTCGCTCGGCGCCATGATCATCTCGATCGCCTCCATCGTGCTCCACGGCGGGCTCAACTACGGCATCGACTTCACCGGCGGCACCCTGATCCAGGTGCGGTACGAGAAGGCGGTCACCGTGGATCACGTGCGGCGGGGCCTGGACCGGATCCAGCTCGGCACCGCGGTGATCCAGCAGTTCGGCGATCCGCAGGAGTACCTCATACGGCTGCCCCAGAGCGACCGGAAGTCGGACGAGCTCACCAAGTCCGTGCAGGGGGCCCTCTCGTCGACGGGCGACGGCGCGGTGGAGATCCGGCGGGTGGAGTTCGTGGGGCCCCAGGTGGGGCGCGACCTCCAGCTCCAGGCCCTCTACGCGGTGCTCGCCGGCATGGGGGGCATCCTCGTCTACGTCGCCATCCGCTTCGATTACCGCGGCGGCGTGGTCTCGGTGCTCGCCCTGGCCCACGACGTGGTGGTGACGCTGGGCGCGCTGTCCCTGACCGGACGCGAGATCTCGCTGCCCGTGCTCGCCGCCCTCCTCACCATCGTCGGCTACTCGATCAACGACACCATCGTGGTGTTCGACCGCATCCGCGAGACCCGCGGGCGGGGGACGCGGCGGGGTCCCGGTCTGGCCGGCCTCATCAACACCGCGATCAACCAGACGCTGTCCCGGACTCTGCTCACCTCGTTTACCACCTTCCTCTCGGCGTTCGTGCTGTTCCTCTTCGGGGGGGAGGTGCTCCGCGACTTCGCCTTCGCCCTCGTCATCGGCGTGGTCACCGGCACCTACTCGTCGGTGGCCGCCGCGGCGCTGATCCTCGACTGGGAGAACTGGAGCCGGGGGAAGGCGCCCGCCGGCGGGAAGGTGCCCGCCAAGGCCTGATCCGGGATCGCGAAAAATGTCTGGCGCTGTGCCGACTTACGTGGCAATATTAATGGTCAACCTAGGGAGGGGACAGGTTGACTCAGCTCCAGACGCTCATCGACGAGATCCCGAAGTATCAGCCCACGGCTGATCTGGGCCTCGTCGAGCGCGCCTACCGCTTCTCCGAGCAATCCCACCACGGCCAGCAGCGCGCCTCCGGCGAGCCCTATCTGTCGCATCCCCTCGAAGTCGCCGGCCTCCTCGTCGACTTCAAGATGGACGTGACGACGGTGACCGCGGGGCTCCTCCACGACGTCCTCGAGGACACCCAGACCACCAAGGACGATCTCGCCCGGGAGTTCGGCGTTGACATCGCCGAGCTGGTCGACGGGGTGACCAAGATCGGCAAGCTCGCGTTCTCCTCGCGCGAGGAGCGGCAGGCCGAGAACTTCCGCAAGATGGTGGTGGCGATGGCGCGCGACATCCGCGTGCTCATGATCAAGCTCGCCGACCGCCTCCACAACATGCGGACGCTCGCGTACTTGCCCCCCGAGAAGGGCAAGAAGATCGCGCAGGAGACCCTGGACATCTACGCGCCCCTCGCCCACCGCCTCGGCATGGCCAAGGTCAAGGCGGAGCTGGAGGATCTCGCCCTCCGGGTGATGCATCCCGACTCCTACCAGGAGCTGATGCGCCGGGTAGCCAAGCGGCGCCTCGAGCGCGAGGCCGAGATCAACCAGGTCATCGCGTTCCTGCAGGACAAGCTCGGCGAGGTCGGCATCGAGGCCCGCATCAGCGGACGGCCCAAGCACTTCTATTCCATCTGGAAGAAGATGCACGAGGGCGGCCGCGAATTCGACGAGATCTACGACCTCACCGCGGTGCGGGTGATCACGAAGTCCGTGCGGGACTGCTATGGCGCCCTCGGCGTCATCCACTCGCTGTGGAAGCCGGTGCCCGGGCGCTTCAAGGATTTCATCGCGATGCCGAAGGTGAACATGTACCAGTCCCTCCACACCACCGTAATCGGTCCCAAGGGCGACCCGGTGGAGATCCAGATCCGGACGCTCGAGATGCACCGGATCGCGGAGGAGGGCATCGCCGCCCACTGGCTCTACAAGGAGCGCAAGAGCGACCGCGACCGCTTCGACGACGCCTTCACGTGGCTCCGCCAGCTCATGGAATCGCAGAAGGAAGTCAAGGACCCCAAGGAGTTCCTGGACACCGTCCGCCTCGACCTCTTCCCGGACGAGGTGTACGTGTTCACGCCGAAGGGTGACGTCAAGGCCTTGCCCGAGGGCGCCACGCCCATCGATTTCGCCTACACCGTCCACACCGACGTGGGGCATCACTGTGTGGGCGCCAAGGTGAATGGGAAGCTGGTGCCCCTCCGCTACACGCTCCGCCAGGGCGACATCGTCGAGGTCGTCACCTCCCCGGGCCAGCATCCCAGCCGCGACTGGCTCAAGATCGCCAAGTCCAACCGCGCGCGCGCCAAGATCAACCAGTGGCTCAAGGTGGAGGAGCGCGCGCGCTCGCTGGAGCTGGGGCGCGAGCTGTTCGAGCGGGAGGCGAAGAAGTACCGGCTGACGCCGTCCACCCTCTTGTCCGGCGATGACCTCCGCAAGGTCGGCGCCGAGCTCGGCTTTCCCACCGTGGACGATCTCCTCGCGTCGATCGGCTACGGCAAGACGTCCGTCCAGCAGGTGCTGGGCCGGCTCGCCCCCGGGGCGGTGCACGAGCAGGTCGAGCGCATCCCCCAGAAGACCCCGCGCAAGAGCGAGAGCGCGGTGCGGATCCGCGGCGTCGACGACCTCCTCGTGCGGTTCGGGAAGTGCTGCGCACCCGTGCCCGGCGATAGCATCGTCGGGTTCATCACCCGCGGGCGCGGACTCACCGTGCACGCGCGTGACTGCCTGACCGTGGCCAAGAACGTGCTCGACAAGGAGCGGCTGGTGGCGGTCGAGTGGGAGAGCAGCGAGCCGGCCAAGCGGCCCGTGCGCATCGCGGTCTACATCGGACGCGACCGTCCGGGCCTTCTCGCCGAGATCACCACCGCCATCTCCTCGTGTCAGGGCAACATCACCAAGGCCGACATCACGGTGACCGAGGACCGGAAGGGCATCAACCACTTCGTGGTCGAGGTGGATGATCTCAAGCAGCTGCAAGCCATCATGCAAGCCATCCGCGAGGTCAAGGACGTCATCAACGTCGAGCGAGTGAGAGGCCTCTAGCCTCCTCACCGTCCCGCCCATGACGCGCGCCGAGTTCGAGGCCCTCGTCCACCGGGCCTTGCGCCGCCTCCCCCGACCCTTCCGCGATCGCATCAGCAACGTCGCCGTCGTCGTCGAGGACTGGGCCGACACCGCCACGCTCGCGGAGATGGGCATCGAGCCGCCGGACACGCTCTACGGGCTCTATCGCGGCGTCGATCTCACGCGGCGCGATTCGGGCTACGGCAACGTGCTGCCCGACACCATCCACATCTACCAGGGCCCCATCGAGGAAGACTGTGCGGATCCCGAGGAGATGGCGGAGCTCGTGCGCGACGTCGTGGTTCACGAGATCGGCCACTACTTCGGGCTCGACGACGAGACCATGGACGGGATCGAGCAGGGCGACTAGCCTGCGCCCCGGCGTTCCCAGCCAATTCCCCCGATTTTTGCCTTGACAAGTGATTTCGTTTGTTCGTATGGTTTCAGCAGACGCTGAAAGTGACGGAACAAGTGAAACCATGGCGAAGCCGCGTGACATCAGGCAGTTGGCGGGGCAAAAGCTCCGGGAGCTCTTCCCGCGTGCCGCCGCCTGGGAGGAGCTCGAAGAGTATCCGGTCGGCAGCCAACGTGCGGATCTTCTAGTCCGATTCAAGATGGGACCCCTCGACTCGACCCTCGTTCTCGAATTCACTTCCGTCGGACAACCCCGCCAGATTCGGGAGTCGATCTCGCGCTTGGGGGAGCTGCGGCGGGATCTCCCGAGCGCCTATCCCGTGGCGGTTGCCGAGTACGTGAGCCCGCAGAGCGCCGCGCTGCTGCGGCGCGCCGGCATGGGCTATCTAGATCTCTCGGGGAACTGTTATCTGTCCTTCGATCACGTGCTGATCGAGAAGGAGGGGAAGCCGAACCTCCGCCCCTCGACGCGCCCTCTACGCTCGCTGTTCGCGCCCCGAGCCAGCCGTGTCGCACGCGTCCTGCTGGTCGATCCGCAGCACGCGTGGCGGCTCGAGGAGCTCGCCAAGGCCGCCGACGTGAGCCTCGGCCATGCCCACAACGTCGTGAAGCGCATGGAGGAGTTCTCCTGGATCGAGCGGGGCGAGCATCAGCGGATCCGCCTCGCCAAGGCCGGCGAGCTGCTCGAGGCCTGGCGGGATGCGTATAGCATTCGGCAGAATCGCGCCGAGAGCTACTTCACGACCGAGCGCATCACCCGCAAGCTGGTCGCCGAGCTCGCCCGTGTCTGCCACGCGGAGAGCCGGCGCTACGCGTTCACGCTCCACGCCGGGGCCGCGCTCATCGCGCCGAGCGTGCGATTCCCGGCCATCCACTGCTACGTCGAGGGCGACCCCGCGCCGGTGATGGCGGCGCTCGGCCTGCGGCCCGCCGAGGGCGAGGGCAACGTCAATCTCCTCGAGCCGTACGACGACGGTGTGTTCTACGCGCCGATGACCAAGGGTGGGCTTCCGGTCGTGTGCCTTCCCCAGCTGTACGTCGACCTCTATCGCTACGAGCGTCGCGGGCGGGAGCAAGCCGCCCACCTACGGCGCGAAGCGATGGGGTACTGACGGGAAGGGAAGGGGGTGAGCCCAACATGGCGAAGCGCAGAGCCGCGAGGAAGGGCGGCAAGAAGAAGAAGGCGATGAAGAAGGGTAAGAGGAAGTAGCCACACCGACGATCGCACACGAAAGGAGGTGACGCTCCGATGGCGAAGAAGAAGGCTGCCAAGAAGAAGAAGAAGTAAGTTCGCGAAGTGCTGAGCGGTGGGGGGTGGCGGCCTCCCACCGGGACTCATACCTACATCCGGAGAGCGGGGGGCGACGAGCCCCCCGTTTTCTTGCTCTAGACGACCTTCGTCACCTTGCCGGCCTTCAGGCACCGCGTGCACACGCGCAGGCGCTTGGGGCGGCCGCCGCCCACGGTGCCGCGCATCGACACCAGATTGGGCATCCAGCGCCGGGCGGTGACGTTGTGGGCGTGGCTGATGCGGTGACCATAGGCGGGGCCCTTCCCGCAGACGTCGCAGCGCTGAGGCATGGTGCTGGCTCCTTCGTGATGGCGACCGAGATGTCCCGACGAGGTTGTCGGATGCGGCGCCCTTTTATAGCATGGGGTCCGAGACGAGGCAACCGATTGGGGATCAAGCCGGAGCGCCAGACAGCCGCGCCGTCCGTGTCGGTGGAGCGTCTCGACACGCCGCTGCAGTTCGTCAAGGGCGTGGGCCCGCAGCGCGCCAAGCTCTACGAGAAGCTCGGGCTCGAGACGGTGGGCGACGCGCTCCTGCACCTGCCGCGCCGTCACGAGGATCGAAGCGAGCTCACCCCGCTCGGGCGACTCGCGGTCGGCCCCGCGCCCCGCACGTGCGCGGGCACGGTGGCGGGTGTGAGCCCCCCGCCCCGCGGCCGCCCCCAGGTCCCGCTCTTCGTCACGCTCCGTGACGCGACCGGCTTTCTTCGGGCCGTGTGGTTCGGTCAACCCTACCTCGCCCGCGTGTTCCGGCGCGGGCAGCGGCTCATCGTTCACGGCAAGATCCAGCCGCCCAACCGCGGCAGCGGCGCCCTGGAGATGCGCGTGGACGACTACGAGATCGTCGAGGACGCCGAGGACGAGACGCTCCACACCGGGCGACTAGTGCCCGTCTATCCGAGCACCGCCGGCCTCCAGCAGCGGCCGCTGCGCGCGTTGATGAAACGCCTGGTCGACGCGCATGCCGCGTCGGTGCCGGAGCCGCTGCCGGCGGCGGTGCTCGCGCGTCGCCAGCTCCTGCCGCTGGGCGAGGCGCTCCGGGTCGGACACTTCCCAGCCACCGACGCGGAGCGGGCGGCCGGCATGCGGCGGCTCGTCTTCGATGACTTCCTCATCCTGGAGGTCGGGCTCGCCGTCCGGCGCCACCGCGAGGGCCGGCGGCCCGGGTTGTCCTTGAATCCTCCGGGAGAGCTCGCGCGGCGGCTGCGGGCGGGACTGCCCTTCGCGCTGACCGCGGCACAGGAGCGGGTTTGGAGGGAGATCCGCGCCGACATGGCGGCGCCCTATCCCATGAACCGTCTCCTGCAGGGTGACGTGGGATCGGGGAAGACGCTGGTGGCCTGCCTGGCCATCGTCACCACCGTCGAGGCAGGCTATCAGGCGGCGCTCATGGCGCCCACCGAGATCCTCGCCGAGCAGCATGCGCTCACGCTGGGCCGGCTCCTCGCCCCGCTGGGCGTGGAGGTGACCGTGCTCACCAACGCGACGCGGGGCAAGGCGCGCCGCGAGCGCCTGGAGGCGTTGCGCGCCGGCGCGGTCGGCTGCGTGGTCGGGACGCACGCCCTCGTCCAGAAAGCAGTCGGATTCAAGCGGCTCGGTCTCGCGGTGGTGGACGAGCAGCACCGGTTCGGCGTCGTTCAGCGCGCGGTGCTGCGCGGCAAGGGGGAGAGCCCGGACGTGCTCGTGATGACGGCCACGCCGATTCCGCGCACCCTGGCCCTCACCCTGTACGGCGACCTCGACGTGTCGGTGCTCGACGAGATGCCGCCGGGGCGGCAGCGCATCGTCACCGGCGTCCGCGACGAGAAGGGGCGCGGGCGAGTCTACGCATTCCTGCGCGAGCAGATGCAGGCGGGCCGGCAGGTGTACGTGGTCTATCCGCTGGTGGAGGAGTCCGAGGCGCTCGACCTCCGCGCGGCCACCGACATGGCAAGCCGGCTCCAGTCGGAGGTCTTCCCCGAGTTTCGCGTGGGACTTCTCCACGGCCGCATGAGCTTCGGGGAGAAGGACGCGGTGATGTCGGAGTTTCGGAGCGGGGTGATCCAGCTTCTCGTCTCCACCACCGTCATCGAGGTCGGGATCGACGTGCCCAACGCCACCGTGATGCTGGTGGAGCACGCGGAGCGCTTCGGGCTTTCGCAGCTCCATCAGCTGCGCGGGCGGGTGGGGCGGGGCAGCGAGAAGAGCTACTGCATTCTCATGAGTCAGGCCGCCTCCGAGGAGGCGCGCCGCCGCCTGGCCGCCATGGAGGAGACCAGTGACGGCTTCCGCATCGCGGAGGCCGATCTCGGCATCCGCGGGCCGGGCGACTTCATCGGGACCCGGCAGTCGGGGTTGCCGTCGTTCCGTGTCGCGGACCTGGTGCGCGACGCGGCTGTGCTCGAGGAGGCGCGGAAGGAAGCCTTCGCCCTGGTCGCGGCGGATCCCGATCTCGCCCGCCCGGAGCATCGCGCGCTGCGTGCGGGCGTGCTCGCGCGGTGGCGCGGCAAGCTCGACCTGGCGAGCGTCGGCTGATGCGCGTCATCGCCGGCGCCCTCAAGGGACAGCGCCTCGTGACCCCCAAGGGACGCGCCACCAGGCCCACCGCCGATCAGGTACGCATCGCGTGCCTCGATACGCTGATGCCCTACCTCGCCGACGGGCCATTCCTCGATCTCTTCGCGGGCGCGGGCGGGGTGGGCATCGAGGCGCTGTCGCGCGGCGCGCCCTCCGCGGTATTCGTCGAGCAGGACGCACAGGCCCTGCGCGCCCTCCGCGACAACGTGGAGCGGCTCGGCCTCGGCGATCGTGCGCGGGTGCTGCGCGACGACGCCGTGCGCGCCGTGGAGCGCCTCGCCGGGGACGCCGCGCGCTTCGCGGTGGCCTTCGCCGATCCTCCCTACGATTCTCCGCGTGCCGCGCCTGCGCTGGACGCCCTCGCGGGCGGGGCGTGCCTGCTCCCCGACGCGGTGGTGGTGCTCCAGCACGCCACGAAGACGCCCCCGCCCGTCGCCCCGGGGGCGCTGAGCCTCTGGAAGACGCGACGCTTCGGCGAGACCACCTTGACTTTCTTTCGGGCCCCTGCCTAAACTCAGCCTGCTTTTCTCGATATTTCCACTCACTCGACGGGGGTGCCGGAGATGGGCAAGCGTGCGGTCTATCCCGGCATGTTCGACCCTATCCACAACGGGCACCTCGACCTCATCGAGCGGAGTCTCCGCATCTTCGACGAGCTGATCGTGGCGGTGGTCGCCAACCCGTCGAAGGCGCCGCTGTTCAGCGTGAAGGAGCGGCTCGAGCTCATCGACGAGGCCACCCACGGGCTGACCCGCATGCGAATCACGTCGTTCGACGGGCTCCTCATCGATCTGGTGGATCGCGAGGGGGCCGACTGCATCGTGCGGGGCATCCGCGCCGTGTCAGACTTCGAGTACGAATTCCAGATGGCGCTGATGAACCGGAAGCTCCGCGCTACCGTGGAGACCGTGTTCATGATGCCGCACGAGCGGTACACCTACATCTCGTCCCGCCTCATCAAGGAGGTCTCCTCGCTGGGCGCGCCCGTCACCGGTCTGGTGCCCCCGGCGGTGGAGGCGCGCCTGACCGAGAAATTCACCAGAAAGCAGGGATAGCCGATGCTCGCCGACCGTCTCGCGACCCTCGTCCCTTCCGCCACCCTCGCCATGAACGCCAAGGCGCGCGCCATGCGCGCCCAGGGCGTGGACGTGATCTCGTTCAGCGTCGGCGAGCCGGACTTCGACACCCCTCGCCGCATCAAGGACGCGGCGGTGCGGGCGCTCGACAAGGGACAGACCAAGTACACCGAGGTCGGCGGCATCCCCGAGCTGCGCGCCGCCGTCTGCCACAAGCTCAAGCGCGATCACGGCCTCGAGTACGCGACGGACGAGGTCACGGTGTCCTGCGGCGCCAAGCACACGCTCTACAACATCGTGATGGCGCTGGTAAACGCGGGCGACGAGGTGCTGATCCCGAGCCCGTACTGGGTCTCGTACCCCGAGCAGGTCCGGCTCCTCGGCGGGGTGCCGGTGCCGGTGGAGTGCCACGAGTCGACCGGGTTCGACCTCGACCCGGCCGCGGTGCGCCGGGCGGTGACGCCCAGGACCAAGCTCATCATCCTCGACAGCCCCGGCAATCCCACCGGCGCGGTGTTCTCGCAGAGCGCCCTCGAGGAGGTCGGGCGCATCGCGGTGGAGCGCGCGCTCTGGGTCGTGTCGGACGAGTGCTACGAGGCGTTGACGTACGAGGGGCGCCACGTGTCCATCGCGTCCCTGTCGTCCGAGATCAAGGCGCGGACGATTCTCGTCAACACGTGCTCGAAGGCCTACGCGATGACGGGCTGGCGCATCGGCTACGCCGCGGGGCCCAAGCCCATCATCCGCGCCATGACCGACATCCAGAGCCAGGTGACCTCCAATCCCGCGTCGGTCGCTCAGTGGGCGGCGGTGGAGGCGCTCTCCGGCCCTCAGGACGAAATCGCCAAGATGGTGGGCGAGTTCGATCATCGCCGGCGCGCGATCATCGCCGCGCTCAACGCCATCCCCGGCGTGCGCTGCACGACGCCCAAGGGTGCCTTCTACGCGTTCCCCAACGTGTCGAGACTGTTCGGCAAGCGCTGGAAGGGCGGTGTGCTCAAGGGCTCGGCCGATGTCTGCACGTTCCTCCTCGAGGAGGCGCGCATCGCCTGCGTCGCCGGCCAGGACTTTGGCTCCGACGCCCACATTCGCATCTCCTACGCCACCGGCATCGAGACCATCCGCGAGGGCATGCGGCGCATGGACGCCGCCGTCCGCGCGCTTCAGGCCTGAGCCGGAGGGCACGAGGCTGTCATGAAGATCGAGGGCACGCACGACATTCCCGCCCCTCAGGACAAGGTCTGGGCGGCGTTTCTCGACCCCAGTACCCTGGCCAAGGCCATTCCCGGCTGCGAGGGTCTCGAGGAGGTCGGGCCGGGCGAGTACAAGGCGGTGATGAAGGTGGGCGTGGCCGCCATCAAGGGAACCTTCGAAGGCCGCGTCAAGCTCATGGATCTCGAGCCGCCCCACCGCTACCGGATGTCGGTGGAGGGGAAGGGCGGCCCGGGCTTCTTGCGCGGGGAAGCGAAGATGGCGCTGGCTCCCATCGACGGGGGCACGCGCGTCGCCTACGACGCCGATGCGCAGGTGGGCGGGCTCATCGCCAGCGTGGGCCAGCGCATGCTGGGCGGCGTCTCCAAGATGTTGCTCGAGCAGTTCTTCAACCGCATGACCGAGCTGCTCGCCGAGCGAGCGTGAGTTTGCGCGTCGATTAGCCTGCGCCTGCTCACGCGCCTCCTCCCCGCCGTCACGATCCTTCTGGCCGTGTCCGCGTGGGCGGCCGACTGGGATGCCGGGGAGTGCGGGATGGGCAGCGGTGCCGAGTCGACCAAGTGCCTCTTTCGATCACTGTTGCCGAGCTCGGGCATCGTCGCCGACTGCGAGTCCGATACGCGCTGCCGAGTCGGCGCCTACTACGGTTCGCCGGACGCGCCTACGTGGTTCGAGGTGCCCGCGGGCATGGCCGCGCTGCCGCGCCCGCGGGTGCGCTGGCACACCGCCACCCTCGCCGAGGTGCGCTTCGACTGCGGCCCGGCGTGCACGATGAGCTATTTCTTCGAGGCGCGCCGCCGCCGGATCTCACCGGCCCGGGCCGCCGTGCTCGATGTGGACGTTCGCCGCTCCCTGGTGGCCACCGCGGAGGGGCCGGCGGTGGTCGTGCTGCAGATTTTCGCTGGGCGCCCGGTGGCCCGCATCGAACGGCCGTGGTCCGCCGGCCTCTCCGCGCGCGAGGCGGTGACCGCGCTGCACTTCGATCTCGACGGCCGGGTGACCTTCACATGGCTTTCCGGACCCGAGCGCCGGCCCATCACGGAGCGCGTGACGGTACCCTCGGTGCCTCCGTCGAGCTGACTCTCTCCAGGATCTTGCCTGTTCACGATCGGTTGCATTACTCTCACCGAATAATGGCGCACTCGATCGTCGCGCGGATGCTCGTGCTGGTCGTCGCGCTGGGGCTGCTGGCGGTGCCGGCCGTGAGCCTGGCGCAGACTGCGGCGCGCGTCTATCGCGTCGGCGTTCTCGCCATGGGCAGCCGAACCCCCGATGGTCGTCCGCCCGCCGCGCTACGCGAGGGGCTCCAGGAGCTCGGTTACGTCGAGGGGAAGAACATCGTGTACGAGGCGCGCTTCGCGGAGGGGCGGGCCGATCGGCTGCCCGCGCTGGCCGCGGAGCTGGTGAGCTTACGGGTGGACGTGATCGTGACTCAGGGCGGGCCGCCGACGCCGGCGGCGAAGGCCGCGACGTCGACGATCCCCATCGTCATGTCCCAGGCCGCCGGGGACGCGGTGGAGCTGCGGTGGATCGACAGCCTGGCCCGCCCGGGCGGGAACGTCACCGGACTCACCGACGAGTCCGTCCAGCTCAGCGCCAAGCGCATGGAGCTCCTGAAAGAGGCGATCCCGAAGGCGGCGGTCATCGCGGTGCTGTGGAATGCCAACGATCAGGGCATGACGCTCCGCTATCACAAGATCGAGGAGGCGGCCCGTGTCCTCGGCGTGAAGGTGCAGCCCATCGAGGTGCGGACGCCCGACGATTTCGACGCGGCCTTCGTCGCGATGACGCGACGCCGTCCCGACGCCATGTTCCTGGTGGCGGACGGGCTCACCACCGCCAACGGCAAGCGCGTGGTCGAGTTTGCCAACACCCAGCGCATTCCCGCCATGTACGAGTGGAACTTCCTGGTCCGCGACGGCGGGCTGCTCTCGTATGGCGCCGTGGCGGCCGACGGCTTCCGCCGTGCCGCCGTGTACGTCGATCGGATCCTCAAGGGCGCCAAGCCGGGGGACCTGCCCGCCGAGCAGCCGACGCGCTATGTGCTCACGGTGAACCTCAAGACCGCGGCCGCGCTCGGCATCGCGATCCCGCCGTCCCTCCGGCTGCGTGCCGACGACGTGATCGAGTAGCCGGGCTCCTCTCAGGCGGTGGTGGCGGCGAGGGGCGCGCGCAAGGCGAGCGTCAGGGGCAGGGTGGCGAACACGACGACCCCGATCGTCGTCAGGGTGAGGACCACCCCACCCCAGTCGCTGAGGAGCCCGTAGACGAACGGGGAGAGCGCCGAGGCGGTGATCCCCACGGTGTAGAACACCGCATAGCTCCGGGCGCGCTTGTCGCTGCTCACCAGGTCGGCCACCGTGCCGTAGAGCACCGACGAGGTCCCGTTCAGCGCGATGCCCAACGGCACCAGCATGAGCAGGCAGCCCGTCAGGGGTAGCGCCAGCAGCAGGAGGATGCCGACGCCCGTTGCCGCCTCGGTGAGGATCACCGTCCGGATCACGCCCAGCCGATCGGCGAGGGCGCCGCAGGCGAGCTTGCCCGCGGCGCCGCCTGCGAACACGAGCATGAGGGCCACGCCGATCGCTTGCACGCTCGATCCCTTGCCGATCAGGAGAAACGGAAGGAACGTGAGGAAGGCCGTGCGGGTGGAGTTGTCGATGACGTGCACCGCGGACAGCGCGCGAAAGCCGCGCGCGTCGCGGATGCCCCATCCCGACGACGGGGCGCCCGCCTCGTCCGGCTCCGCCGCGACCGCGCCTCCGACCTGGAGACGCGCGAGCGCGGCGACCACGAGCGCCGCAGCGAGCAGCCCGAGCACGGCGTAGCCCCGGGTGGCCTCCCGCCAGCCCACCCAGGTGGCGGCCAGCGCCACCGTCGCGGGCACCGCGACCTTGCCCAGATCACCGGAGAAGTTGTAGGTGCCGAGCGCCATCCGTCGCGCCCCGCCGTCGTAAGCCTTGGAGACGAGCGACGAGGACAGGGGATGCTGCACCGACGAGCCCAGTCCCCCGAAGAGGAGACACAAGAGGAGGCCCAGGAAGCCGCCGGCGAAGCCCGCGGCGATGAATCCGAGGGCGGTGACCGCGGTGCCCGCGGCGAGCAGGCGCGCCTCGCCCCAGCGCTCGGCGAGAAGGCCGGCGGGGATCTGGCCGCTCGCCATCCCCCCGCTGTAGGCCGTCTTGAGCAGGCCGACTTGGGCGAAGTTGAGGCCGAACTCCGCGCTCCATATGGGCAGGAGCACGTAGACGATGTCGGAGAAGCCGTCGTGGACGAAGTGCGTCGCGCAGGCCGTGCCCAGCACCGCGCGCGCCCGACGGATCATGCCCGCGATTGTGACACGGCGGCGCGGCTGCGGGCAAACCCGCGGGGGATCAGTCGGGCAGTCTCGCCATGAAGTCGAGGATGGCGCGATTGAACGCGCCCGGCTGATCGCGGTTGCCGAAGTGCCCTGCCGGCGACAGGAGCACGAACTCCGCGTGCTTGATCTTCTCGGCGATCACCCGCATGGGGCCCAGGGAGGGGTCCTCGTCGCCGCAGATCAGCAGGGTGGGGGCGGCGATCTCGGGCAGCCGCTCGGTGATGTAGTCCATCTGGAGCAACGCGCGCAGGGAGTTGGCGTAGCCGATCGGCTTGAGCATGCGGTACATCGCGAACACTTCCTCGCGCGCCCTGGGGTCCAGCTTGAGGCGCCCGGACACGTTGGGATTCGACGCGATCGCGAAGTCGGCCATCGCGTCCATGCCGCCCTCCAGTACGACCTGTATGCTTCGCGCGCGCATCACCACGTTGTCCACGCTGAGCGGCAGACCTGCCGCCGAGGACGAATCGACGATGATCAGAGCCCGCGCGCGGTCCGGATGCTTGAGGACGAAGCGCGTCGCGATGCCGCCGCCGAGGGAAAGGCCGCCCACGACCGGGCGATCGAGGGCGAGGTGGTCGAGGAGGTCGTGCAGGTCCAGCACCCAGTGGCCGAACGTCACCCGGGTGGGGTCAGCGGGTGCCTCCGAGCGCGCGTGCCCGCGCGGCTCCCAGAGGATCAGCCGGTAGCGCGCGGCGAGGGCGGCCACGTTGGGCTGCCACATGCCGGCGTTGCCGCCGATCCCATAGGAAAGCAGGAGGGGCTCGCCGGTGCCGTGCTCCTCGTAGTAGATCCGGACCCCGTCCGTCGTCGTGAAGTAGGCCATGAGCAGGGGCCTCCCGCGAGTGTGGTACAAGAGAGGACACACCATGGAACGGTCCTTCGCGGCCGAAGTCAAGCAGCTTGCGCTCGGCGACGGCGACATCCTCCGCGGCGAGGGCATTCTCGCCATCACCAAGGCCCTCCTGCAGTCCGGCGTCTCCTATGTGGGAGGCTACCCCGGCGCGCCCGTGTCGCATCTGCTCGACGTCATGGCCGACGCCAACGAGCGCCTTCTGGCGCCCATGGGGGTCTACTTCGACGCCTCCGCCAACGAGGCGGCGGCGGCGGCCCTCCTGGGCGCCTCCATCAACTACCCGATGCGCGGCGCGGTGACGTGGAAGTCCGTGGTGGGCACCAACGTGGCCGCGGACGCGCTGTCGAACCTGTCCTCCGCCGGTGTCATCGGCGGCACCCTCATCGTGGTGGGCGAGGACTACGGGGCGGGGGCGAGCGTGATCCAGGAGCGCACCCACGCCTTCGCGCTCAAGTCGTCGCTGCTGCTCTTCGACCCGCGCCCCGAGCTGCAGAACCTCGCCGACATGGTCGAGCACGCCTTCGCGATGTCGGAGGCCTCGAACCTCCCCGCGGTGATCAGCCTGCGCATCCGTACCGCGCACATGCGCGGCACCATGGTCTGCCGCGACAACGTGCGCCCCGCGGTGAGCATGCGCGACCGGCTGCAGGCTCACTCGTTCGATTACGCGCGGCTGAGCCACCCGCCGTCGACCTACGCCCAGGAGGTGCAGAAGTTCGAGCGCCGCCTTCCCGCGGCGCGCCGCTTCATTGCCGAGCGGCGCCTCAACGAAATCGTCCCGGGCGAGCGCGCCGACGTGGGGATCATCCTGCAGGGCGGTCTCACCCCCACCACGCTGCGCGCGCTGTCGCTGCTGGGGCTGGCCGATCCGTTCGGCCGGAGCCGCGTGCCGCTCCTCGTGCTGAACGTCATCCATCCGCTCGTGCCCGACGAGGTGATGAACTTCATCGAGGACAAGGAGCGGGTGCTCGTCATCGAGGAAGGCATGCCCGCCTTCATCGAGCAGGAGCTGAAGGCGTTGGCCTACGAGCGCGGGCTCGGCGTTCGCATCCACGGCAAGGACCTCGTCGCGGTGCAGGGGGAGTACGTGCCCGAGGTCGTGCTGGGCGCCCTCGCGCGCTTCTTTGGTGCGGAGGCGGAGGCGCGGCGCACCGCCCTCACCGTCCACGCCGGGCGCGCGCGCGAGATCCTGCGGGCGCCCCTGCCCAAACGTCCACCCGCGTTCTGCACGGGCTGCCCGGAGCGGCCGGTGTTCAGCGCGCTCAAGATCGCCCAGCGCGAGCTGGGGGAGACGCACGTGGCCGCGGACATCGGCTGCCACGCCTTCGCCACGCTGCCGCCGTTCAACATGGGCAACACCATTCTCGGCTACGGCATGGGCCTCGCCTCGGCGAGCGCCGTGGCACCCGCGTTCGGAAAGCGTGTCGTCTCGATCCTGGGCGACGGCGGCTTCTGGCACTCCGGCCTCACCTCGGGCGTGGCCAATGCCGTCTTCAACCAGCAGGACTCGATTCTGGTGATCCTCGAGAACGGCTACACCTCCGCGACCGGCCAGCAGGCCAATCCCTCCACGGGCAAGAATCCGCGCGGGCAGCCCGTCCGCATGTCCATCGCCGACACCATCAAGAGTCTCGGCGTGTCGTGGCTGCGCGTGGTCAATCCGTATCGTGTCGGCGACACGCTCCAGACGATTCGCGAGGCCATGACCACCGCGGCGGGCGGGCTCAAGGTCATCATCGCGCGCGCGGAGTGCCAGCTCGAGCGGCAGCGCCGCGTGCGGCCCCAGATCGCCGCCCAGCTCAAGGCCGGCGCCCGAGTGGAGACGCCGCGCTTCGGCGTGGATCCCGACGTGTGCACGGGCGACAAGTCGTGCATGCGCTTCAACGGCTGTCCGTCGCTCACGCTGGGCGAGAGCGGCGATCCGCTCCGCGATGATCCCGTGGCGCGCGTGGATCAAAGCTGCGTGGGCTGCGGGCTGTGCGGAGAGGTGGCACACGCGGCGGTCCTGTGCCCCTCGTTCTACGAGGCGCGTGTGGTGCATCACCCCGGGCGCTGGGAGCGCGCGCTCGCGCGGCTGCGCGGCCAGATCATCGGCTGGCTCCAGACCGCCTGATGCCGATGGCGTCCGAGACTCCGCGCCCCGTCTCGATCCTCATCGCCGCGCTGGGCGGGCAGGGCGGCGGTGTCCTCACCGACTGGATCGTGGCGGCGGCCGAGCACGTGGGGCTCCCCGCGCAGGCGACGTCGATTCCCGGCGTGGCGCAGCGTACCGGCGCCACGACCTACTACGTCGAGGTCTATCCTGTGGCGATGTCGCCGGGCGCGCCGCGCCCCGTGTTCTCCCTGTATCCGACCCCGGGCGACGTAGACGTCATCATCGCCTCCGAGTTCCTGGAGGCCGGCCGCACGCTCGAGCTCGACTATGCCTCGCCCGTGCGGACCACGCTGGTGGCCAGCACGCACCGGCTGTTCGCCATCGGCGAGCGCTCGGCCCTGGGAAACGGCGTGTTCCCGGCGGAGCGGCTGAAGGAGGCGGCGGGAGCGCTCACCCGTCGCACCATCGCCTTCGACGCGCTGGAGGCGGCGCGCGGCGCCGGCTCCGAGGTGAACGCCGTGCTCCTGGGTGCCTTCGCCGCGTCCGGGGCCCTGCCGCTTCCCGATTCGGCGTTCGCGGCCGCGATCCGGGAGGGCGTGGCCGCCGAGAAGAACCTCGCCGGTTTCAAGGCGGGCCGGGAGATCGCCGCGCTCGGCACCGACCTGGACGCGCCCCGTGCCGCCTCGCGCCCCTGGGGGGAGACGCGGGCGGCGCGCGCGGCGGCGCTCGGACGCCGCGGGCCCGCGTTCCTCGCGCTCTGCGCGTCCGCGGAGGCGACCTTCGACGCCGCCGCGCAGGCGACGGTCGGGGAGTCGCTCGCCCGCTTGATCGACTATCAGGACGTCCGCTATGCCGAGAAGTGGCTGCGGCTCGTGCAGGAGCTGCGTGCGGTGAATGCCGACGCGCGCCTGACCGAGCGCTTCGCGCGGCGGCTCGCGGTGTGGGCGACGTACGAGGACGTGATCCGGGTCGCCGACCTCAAGACGCGGCGTTCCCGCTTCGCCCGCATTCGCGCGGAGCAGGGCGCTCCGGCGGACGCGGTGCTCGTCGTCACCGACTATCTCAAGCCGGACCTCGACGAGATCTACGGGATACTCCCCGCCGGGCTCGCCCGCCCCATCGCGCGCTGGGCCGAGGCGCGCTGGCCCGAGGAGCGGCCGACCCTGGCGCAGCACGTGCGGACCACGTCGGTGCTGGGATTCCTCCGCGTGTGGGGCCTCGGCCGCCTGCGCTTCCTCCGGCCGCGCTCGCTGCGGGCCGAGCGGGAGTGGGCTCTCATCGACCGCTGGCGCCGCGCGGTGCTGGAGTGCGCCGCTCTCGATACCGAGCTCGCCATCGAGGTCGCGGAGACCGCGGCGGTCGTGCGCGGCTACGGCGGCGTGCGCCGCCGCCTCGCGGCCGCCTTCACGCGGGTCCTCGACGAGATCCTGCCGTCCGCGGTGGCCCGCGATCGCGCGACGGGCCAGGGGTATGCGCGCGCGCGCCGCATCGTCGCCGAGGCCCGGCACCTCCTCCTTGCCGATGAGCAGGGCATCGGCGCCGCGGTGAACCTCGTCGTGGGAGCCGCCTAGATCATGGCCGACAACGTCCTCCTCGAGCGCAAGGGCCGCATCGCCACCGTCACGCTGTCGCGCCCCGACCGGCGCAACTCGCTGAGCGACGAGATGCTCGGCGATTTGGTCACGGCCTTCTCCGCGCTTCGCGACGACGACTCGACGCGCGTGGTCATCGTCACCGGCGCCCCGCCCATCTTCTCCGCGGGAGCGGATGCCCCGTTCAAGAAGGGCATGTCCGAGGAGGAGCGCCGCCGCATGTTCACCTCGCGGAAGAGCCAGTTCCGCCGGCTCTTCGAGCGCGCGAACGTGCTGCTGGAGAACCTGGAGCAGGTGACGGTGGGCGCGATCAACGGCCACGCGGTGGGCGGGGGCTGGGGGCTCGCGCTGGCCTGCGACTTCCGCGTGGCGGCCGGCGAGGCCGAGTTCTGGATCCCGGAGGTGGATCTCGGGGTGCCGCTCGGCGTGGCCACGACCACACGCTTCGTGCGGCTGCTCGGGCCGGCGCGCGCCAAGGACGTCATCATCGGCGGCCGCCGCTACTCGGCGGTGGAATGCCTCACGCTCGGGCTGGTCAACGAGGTGCACCCGGCCGCGCGTCTGACCGGCGCCGTCCAGGCCTATGCAGAGCGGCTGGCCGCCAAGCCCTTCCGGCCCATGGCCGAGATGAAGGCGCGCATCAACGCCATCGCGCGCACCGGCACCCCCGAGGTGAACGCGATGACCGAAGGCTTCCTTGATCGCGCGTGAGCCTTCGAGGGGATAGGGAAGAGGCGGCCCCCCGCTAGGCTTCCCGGGGAAGCTTCCCCCGCAGCTCCTCGTAAATGTTCCGGCAGCGCGTCTCCTTGACGGCGAGACCCGTCAGTACCGCCGCCAGCATGAACGCCGCGCAGACGAAGAACGCGGCGCGGTAGGCCCCGGCGGGATAGACGCGCGCGCCGCCCGCCATGGCGCCCGCCCACCGTGCATCCAGCACCGCGCCGATCGGTCCCTGGGTGACGGCGGCGGCGATGAAGCCGCCGAGATTGACCACCGCGACGGCGCTGCCTGCGAGCGGCGGGGGATTGACCTCGCGCCCGATCGGCCACGTGAGGACGAAGGCGCTGCCCACGAGGCCCATCGCGAACAGGAGCGCGGCCACGGCGGGGAGGGACAGCGTGCCCGCCGTGGCCGCGAAGACGGTCCAGAGGACCAGCTGGGCGACGGCCAGCGCCACGAATGGCAGCTTGCGGCGGCGGAGCAGATGGTCGGAGACCCAGCCGGTGAGCGGTCCCGAGGCGAGCAAGGCCAGCGGCGTCGCGCTCGCGTAGAGCGCCGCGTGGGTCATACCGAGGCCATAAGCGTCGCGTAGAAACGGTACACCCCAGAGCATGAGGTTGCCCATGGTCGCGTAGAGGAAGAAGAAGGAGAGGAAGGGCGGCCAGGTGTGGGGGTTCCGGAGCACGGCCAGGGTGCCGGCCGTGACTTCGGAGAGGCGGGGCGCCGCCGAAGGCGGAGCGCCGCGGCCGGCATCGGGCGTGTCACGGACCAGGACGACGCACGCCGCGGCCCCGATCAGGGTGAGCACGGCGATCACCCACAGCGCACCGCGCCAGCCGACCCAGGCGCTGAGCGCGGCCAGAGGCGCCGTGGCCACGAGCGAGCCGAGCACGCCCACAGTGGCGGTGAGGGCGGAGATGGTGCCGAAGCGCTCGGGAGGGAACCACGCCGCGCCGAGCTTCATCGCGCCGATGAAGGTCACGGTGGCGCCCGCGCCGATGATGAAGCGCCCGGCGAACAGCACGGTCGACGTGTCGGCGGCCGCCATCGCCAGCGTGCCGAGCCCCATGACCGCGCTGCCCCAGGTCAGAACCCGCCGCGCGCCGAAGGCGTCGATCAGAAGGCCGCCCGGCAGCATGAAGCCCGCATAGCTGTAGAAGTAGGTCGCGGAGAGCAGGCCCACCATCGTGCCGGTGGCGTTGAAGGCCTGCATGAGGTCCTTGGCGAGCACTCCGGGGGCCACGCGATGCACGAAGGCGATCAGGAACAGGAACGCGGCGACGCCCCACATGAGCCACCGGGTGCCGCTCCTCTCGGGGTTGGCGGTGGTCGACACGGGGGTGGTCGAGAGCGCCATCAGCGCGTCCAGAACCCCAGGGGATCGCACGCGCGCACGATCGCGATCTCCTCGGCCGTGGGCGTGGGCGTCTCGCGGACGTCGGGCGCCACGCTCAGCGCCCAGCCGGTGGCCTCGCGCACACCCTCCACGCTCTGCCCGGGATGATAGGACGTGAGCAGCATCTCCGCGGTGGCCGGATCGAACCGGAACACCGCCAGCGTGGTGATCACCGCGGCGGGGCCGCCGCCGGGAAGCCCCACGCGCTGTCGCCAGCCCGCGCCGTCGCCGAAGCCGGGCGAGGTGATGAAGTCCACGCGCTCGCGAAACCGGTGCTTTTCCTGCGGCATGATCACCACGAAGCGCTTCGAGAGCGCCGCGATGTCGCTGCCGCCGCCGGATCCGGGCAGGCGTACCCGCGGGCGGCGCCAATCGCCCACGTAGCTGGTGTTGAGGTTCCCGTGGCGGTCGATCTCGGCGCCGCCGATGAAGCCCAGGTCCACGAGCCCCTGCTGCAGCAGGCCCATGATCTCGCGCGTGCCCGTGGACCACACCGCGCCCGGCAGGTTCGGCGTATCGCTCATGGTCATGAGGGTCTCGGCGGCCGGGCGGTCGCGCACGATGCCGTTCTCGAAGAGACCGACCGCGCCAGGGGCATGCGTGCGCTTCGCGAAGGCGAAGGCGAGCAGGGGCAGGCGCATGCCGACGAACACGGTCTCGCCGTCGCGAATCTCGCGGCCCGCCGCAATCACCATGAGCTCGCGCTCGGTGTAGCCGGGAGGAATGGGTCGCGTCGTCGGGCTCATCCGCCGAGATCCACGGGGAGGGACGGCCGGGGCGTCTTCGCGCGGAGGGCATCCAGCCGGGCCGCGCCGACCCGCGCGAGGAAGCCTTTCCAGTCCCCCGGTGCGAGCACCCAGTGGCCGAGCCAGTCGCGGGTCCCCTCCACGGTGCGCGTGTCGGTGTGGTAGCGGGCGAAGAAGTCGTGATCGCGCGCGTAGAAGCCCTGTAGCGGCGAGGGGTACGCCCCGAAGGGCTCGTGGACGACGGCCGCGATCTTGCCGGGCGGCGCCAGCACGAGATTGGGATCGCTCAGGATCTCGTCGGTGGTCCGGATCTCCTCGGCGACAACGATCACGCGCCGGGCGGCCAGGGCGGCCTCGCGCGTGACGCCCAGCGTGCCCCATGCGTGCGCATGCCCCTCCGCGTCCGCGCGCTGCACGTGGAGGATGGCCACGTCGGGCGTGAGGGCGGGGATCAGCACCACCGGCGCGCCCGACCAGGGATCGGTCGCGGTGCGGAATCGCGGGTTGGATTCGAGCAGCCCGGTGCCGAGCAGGCTGCGGGTGGGGATGTAGGGCGCGCCCGTCGAGCCGGCGAGCAGCGCCATGGCCAGACTGAGGTTCGTGTGATCCTCCACCGCGAGCGGCGCCGGCACGTCCTGCTCGCACGCGCGTCGATAGTTGTGACCCAGTCCCTCGCTCACGTTCCCGACCCATGCGGCGATGATCCGGCTCACGCAGCCCGCGCCGACGAGCTGATCGAACAGGATGTCGGAGATCGGGCCCACCAGGGTGAGGCCTCGTCGGGCCTGGCGGATGAGCTCGTGGCCCGCGGCATAGGGAATGGCCGCTTCCAGGGCCGCGCCCATGCACACGGAAGCGCCGTCCGGGACGAAGCGGGCAATCGCTTCCCTCAGCGTGGCGAGCTTGGACGCGGACACTCGGTCATCTTAACCCGCTTCGGCGACCGGCTCGCGGGCCCGTGCTCCGATTTCTCATCTCTGGCTCATCGTCCTCTCATCTGCGATTGCTAGGGTGGCCCCGGGGGCATCTACGCGAACGACCAGATCCCTGGGCCGCGGAGAAACCGACGCGATCGCACAGTACCTGCTCGAGATCGATCGCATCGAGCGCCTCACTCCGGCCGGCGAGGTGGCGCTGGGGCGCCGGATCGAATGCGCGCGGGCCGCGGCCGGGCGCGCCCTCTCGGCGCTCCCCGCCAGGGGCGTCGCGCGCGCGAAGCTCGAGGCGCGGTACGGCGGTCGGCTCCTGCATCCCGCGCAGATCGATCGCCTGATGGTCGCGGTGCTGGCGCGCGGCGCGGAGCCGGCTGGCCGTCACGCGACGGCGTACGCCGCCCTCGAGCGCGGCGAGCGGCGGCTCCGTGTCGCCAAGCGCGCCCTCATGGAGGCCAACCTGCGTCTGGTGGTCTCGATCGCCAAGCGCTACGCGGGGGGGACCATGGGCCTCCTGGATCTGATCCAGGAAGGGAACATCGGTCTCATGAAGGCGGTGGACCGCTTCGACTATCGCCGCGGCTTCCGATTCTCGACGTACGCGACATGGTGGATCCGTCAATGCATCGTGCGGGCACTCGCCGATCAGTCGCGGCTCATCCGAACGCCCGCCCACGTGGTGCAAAGCTCCCGTCGCCTGAACCGGATCCGTCATGCCCTGCAGGGCGACCTGGGGCGCGAGCCGACGACGGAGGAGCTGGCTCGCCGAGCCGGGATGTCGGAGGATACCGTGCGATTCGTCGGCACGGCGGCCCACGTGACGGTGTCGCTGGACATGCCGGTCGGAGAGAGCGCGGTACTCGGAGATTTCCTGGAGGACCACGCGACCCCCAAGCCGCTCGAGCCGGTGTTGCGCGCCGACCTCGCCGAGATGGTGCGTCGGGCCGTCGATGCCTTGCCGCCGCGGGAGCAGGAGGTGCTGCGGCTGCGATTCGGCCTGGACGGCGAGAAGGAGCATACTCTGGAGGCAATCGGGGTGCGCTTGTCGGTGACACGTGAGCGAATACGACAGATCCAGACCCGCGCGCTGGAGAGATTGGCGGGCGCGATGAACGGAGACGGCACATGGCAGAGACGACGATGACGGCCCGATGGTCGCGACGAGCCCTGATGGGGTGGGGGGTGCTCGGACTACTCGCGGCCGCGTGGCCGTGGCGCGCGGCGGCGCAGGAGAAGATCGCGCCCAACCTCGTCCAGTATCAGCAGAAACCCAAGGGGACCCAGGAGTGCGACGGGTGCTTGCACTTCGTCGCCCCCA
>Ga0075423_10000415_pt1 | contig 34140 bp, 30 predicted proteins | sample SoiMethybrSBSTD2_FD_80114 | JGI IMG/M metagenome (GOLD analysis project Ga0075423, IMG submission 80114) | Bulk soil microbial communities from a Populus tree surrounding site in Tennessee, USA - Soil MetaG P. TD hybrid SBSTD2 | ecosystem: Environmental > Terrestrial > Soil > Tree plantation...
CACGATTCACTGCCTGACACCACCGGGACCGTGGGCTCAATTCACGATTCACTGCCTGACACCAGCGGCCTTCATTTCCTCGTAATACCCCTTCAAGCCACCTTTGAACGCCACGGTGCTCACGGTGTGGTCCCACCCGAGATCAGCCAGCTTCAGTGCGTCGAACACCTGCTCCAGCGGCACGCCCTTGCGCGCGAACTCCGCCATCCGCTGGTTCATCGTCACAAGTTTCTGCCGGTCGGAACGGATGCGCTCCTTGGTGAGCAGCGCACCTGACCCGGGATCACCATGTCGAAGTCGAGCGCGAGGATCTTGTCGAGCACGGTCACCCATTCGATGGCACTGGCGCCGTTGTTGTAATCCATCACTGGCATCCCCTCGGTGATGAGGTCGCCGCTGTGGATCACCTTGAGATCGGGAAAATAGATCACGGCATCGCCATTGGTGTGACCGCGGCCGAAGTAATACGCGCGCACCTCGACGCCGCCCAGAAAGACTGACGCCTGATCGTTGAACGTCACGCGCGGAGCGCCCGGCTGCTTGTTGCGCAGGAAGTTCTCGCGCACGTTGCGGTGCGCGATGATCTCCGTCATGTTGATGAACGTCGCGTCGCCACCGGCATGGTCGGTGTGATGGTGCGTGTTGAGCAGATACTTGATCGGCATGGCGCTGACGCTCTTCACCTTCTCCAGGACGTCCGCCACGTTGTTTTGATACTTGTCGTCAACCAGGATCAGCCCTTCCGACGTCACGCGAACGGCCACGTCCCCGGCCTCGTGCAGCAGTCCATCGTCGCCGTAGCCGCCACCGCAGCCGTTTGGCGCGCACGGGTTGAAAGGACCGCGAATCACATAGAGGCCGTCCTTGACCTTCTCGATCTGCATCGGCTTGGCAGGCTTCGTTTGCTGGGCCGACACCGCGACGGCGACCACCATCGCCACGATCGATCCAGCCAGGACGGCAAGGCGGGCAGGACGCATCGATTTTTCCTCCGCGGCGACCGTAGTCCCCTCGAGGCAGAGTGTCAATCATTGTTGCGCATCGCCTGACTCCTTGGCAGCTGGAAGGTGGAAATTGGAAGTTGGGAGTTGAAAAGCGTCGCTCCCTGAAGACCCGCCGCCGCTATAAACGAGGAGAGCGGCCGCGTTTATAGAAACGGGTCGATCTGCCCGAGCGCCTTTGATGGCAAGAAGGTCGGCTCCTCGTAGATTCCGCGCAGCTTGGGTTTCGTGATCGTCTGAAGCTTGCTGTCAGGGATGTGGTCTCCATCGCCGTTGACCCACGCGCTCTCCCAGATCATCGCCAGCGTCCGGCAGCCGTAGGCGATGCAGTTGATGGTCTGGTCCTTGAAATCGGCCCACAGCAACGCACCCATCGAGCTACTGTTGCCTGCGTGTTTGATGGCCACGTACTTCTCGATAATGTCCATCGGCGCCAGGTTGGCGCGCGTGCGACGTATCAGTTCGATCGTCGCGAAGCCGGCGTGACGTCCGTCTGGAACGAGCGCCATTCCGTGCGACGAGCCTGCGAGCGCGTTCGTGACTCCCTCGACCAGGTCTTCGTAGTTGTCGTCCAGCATCGTCTTCTCGTATGCCGTGTGCACACCATTGCCGAATCCCGTTCCGTGCGGAAGCATGCTGGGGGCCGGGCTCCCGTCAGGTTTCCTGAACGGATCCCCATCGTCCAGGTACGACCCGTGAAGTGGCTGGCAGGCGTCTCCAATGTAATGGGCGAGGATGCCGGCCGCCGCGATGAACGACGCCACGTCCTTCGCCCGGACGAACCCTTCCATCTGCTTGTAGATCTGCCAGACGCGGAAGGGGAGAAGTCCCCTCTGTGACACCGTGTTCCAGCCAATCGCCTTGTAATACGCCTTCCAGGTCGTGGTGCTCAGCGCCGCCGCCGTCGGCGTTTGCTCGTCCAGCGACTTCTGACCGGCGATGGCAAGGTCGATGTCCGAGTAGTGATTGGGATTCTCGTTGCCCTTGCGCCCGTAAGGTGTGTCGGCGCTCTTCTGAATCTTCCAGACCTTGTCAGGTACGTCATTGAGCTCGACGAAGCCAGGAACCGAAACGTCGTTCACCGTCGTGTCGATGTCGGCCGGCCTGAAACTGATCCGCGCCTGGTTCTTCAGCAGAAGCTGATTCAGCCTGGGCTCGCTTGCCTGCGTACAGGCCAGCGAGCCGATCGTGTAATGACCAACCGCTCCCCAGTACTCGAATTGCGCAAAGTGACTGGCGCGCACGATCTCGACGGACACTTCGCGGCAGACATTGCTCAAGTTGGTCGCCAACGCGAAGGGGAGCGATTCGTAGGCATTGCCAAATACGGCGCCGCCCCATTGAATCGCCAGCGGCATCAGTCGGTCTTTCGCGTCCTCGAGATCCACGACCCAGATCGAGCCGGAGTCTCCCGGATGCGTGCCCAGCGGTGTGTCGTCGCGCGAGCCGATGAGGAAGTCGGAGACGTACTCACGGCCGCCGACCGCCCTGTATCGATAGAACAGTGCCGCGACTCGCCCCCTGAGAGGACCGCTCACCCCGCCGGTCGCGCGTACGGGACATCCGATGACGTTCAGCGACAGGTTCTGTGTGCTGAGGTCGGCAAGCGGCCCCAGTTGCCCGAGCAGGAAGATCGACGCGCTCCACTCGCGGACGTCGGGCACCTCGATCAGCGCGACGTCGACGTTGATGAAGAGAGATTTGCCAGGCCAGCGGTCGTAAAGTGTTTCGAACGGCAGAATGCCGATCTGCTTGTCGGAGACCTTGCCCAGCTCAACTTGTCTCCCGCCCACTGACGCCACAACGTTGGTGCCTGCATCGCCTGCGACATGACGGCTCGTGAGCAGATATTTCTTATGCCCGTCCGTGACCAGGCATCCGATCGAACCCAGCCGTGGAACTCCCTGGACGTAGGTCTCGACGGCGTAGCCGCCCGAAAGCTTGCGACTGCTCTTCTGCTGCAGTGACGGTGGGTTGATCGGGAGGGGCGCAGTAGTGACCGGCGGCGCTTCGACAACACAGACGGGCACACTTCGGCCGTCGGGCATATAGATCGTCTTGGGCACGAAGTCCGTGGCGGAGAAATCCTTCTCTTCGCCGAAGTGGTTGGCCGAAACCCATTTCTCCACAAGAACGATGAGGCAAGGCCACGAATACTCCCGCACCTCGGAGTTTTCAAGCGTGCGCGGTGCGAGGTGATCCGCTGGAGTTGGCTTCTTCGGTGGATACGGATCGGTCTTTCGAATGAGGTAGCGTCCCACGGCGGTCCCGACGACGTTCGCCTTGTGCATCAGGTGCAGGTGAAAGAAGTCGCGCGCCCGCAGCAGGTCCTCGAGCGACAGCATGTTGAAGTCGAAATCGCTGCTCAGCGGATCCATAAAGGCCTCCACTTGAGTCAACGACTTCGGCGAGAAAATTGAACGGTAAAGGGGGCGCATTCCGCTATAATGGCGGGCGACATCCAGAGCGGCTCGCCCGATGCGGCGAGTCCCGGCAACCTGCCTGGACCGGCAAGGTGCCAACGCGCAATCCCGCGCGGATGTGGTCGTTAGACGCGACAACAAAAGGTCCCGCCGAGTCATCTCGGTCGTCTGGGTGTCTTCTCACAGGCAGGAGACACCATGAGCGACAGCGTCACCCCCGAGGCACTGCACAACATCCCGATTCAGATCGTCGTCGACGGAATCGAGATCGCGGGCGAGATCCTGTTTGCACGGTTCAACGACCTGTCGGTCGTCATCCACTCACCCGTGTCGGGGTTCGCAACCGGACTCCACGTCCCGTGGTTCCGATACGGCTTCCCGCAATTCGCGCTCGCGACTCAGGCCGGGCTCACCGAGCGCGGTAGGCGCGAGGCGAGGTGGCTGCTCAAGGAGCTGTACGACTTCTCGCAGGGGCGACGATCGGGCTGGGGTATCTCGCGAGTCAATCCGGACGGACGGTGGACCGAAATTGCTAAGGATTTTTGAAATTGACCTGGGCTGTCACAGGTCCCCTTTACTGTGCGATCTGGCGAGGTGAACCAGGAAACCTCCGGGAGATGGCATGGAAACAGCGCTTCTTGTCGTCGCATTCGTGTCGTTGTCGGTTGCCGTCGTCGTTCTGGCACTCAACAGAAAAGCAGTGCGTGCGCTTGGCAGCGAGCTCGAGTCGTTGCCGCGTACGGTGGACCTGACGCTTCGTGACGAGCTGCGGCACCATCGCGCTGAGAGCTCGGAATCGGTCCATCGATTGAGCGAGTCCCTGGTGCACGCCCAGACGTCGCTTGCACAAACGCAAGCGCAGCAGATCGAGGCGTTACGTGCGGGACTCGAGCGTCAGGTCGAAGGCCTTCGAACCACGGTCGACGAGCGGCTCCGGGCGATCCAGGACGACAACGCCACGAAGCTCGATCAGATGCGCCAGACGGTGGACGAGAAGCTGCAAAGCACGCTCGAATCACGTCTCGGCGAATCGTTCCGCCAGGTCAGCGAGCGGCTCGAGCAGGTCTATAAGGGCCTTGGCGAGATGCAGGTGCTCGCGACGGGCGTCGGCGATCTGAGGCGCGTGCTCGCGAACGTGAAGACGCGGGGCACGTGGGGCGAAGTTCAACTGGCGACGCTGCTGGAGCAGGTCCTCGCACCGGATCAATATGCGTGCAATGTGGCAACGAGCGATACGGGCAGTGAACGAGTTGAGTTCGCGATTCGTCTTCCCGGTCGCGGCAGCGGCGATGACCGCCCGATGTGGCTGCCGATCGACTCGAAGTTCCCGCTCGAAGACTATCAGGCGCTGCTCGAGGCATCGGATCGCTCCGACGCTGTCGCCATCGAAGATGCCGGCCGGCGTCTCGAGTCGCGCGTCAAGGCGTCAGCGAAGGACATCTCGACGAAGTACTTGAATCCGCCTTTCACGACCGACTTCGCCATCATGTTCCTGCCCAACGAGGGACTCTACGCCGAGGTCCTCCGTCGTCCCGGGCTCGCCGACTTCCTGCAGCGCCATCACCGCATCATCATCGCCGGACCGACCACGCTCTGGGGAATCCTGACCAGCTTCCAGATGGGATTCAGAACGCTCGCGATCGAGCGGCGCTCCAGCGAGGTGTGGGCGTTGCTCGGGGCCGTAAAAACGGAGTTCGCGAAGTTCTCCACCGTGCTCGATGGGATCCAGAAGAATCTTCATCGCGCAGCCAGCAAGATCGATGAAGCACGGAAAGGGACGCGAACGATTCAGCGAAAGCTGTCTGACGTCCAGGAACTGCCTGCTGCCGACACGACCGCCCTGCTCGAAGGCGTCCTGATCGATGTCGTCGACGACGGCGAGCTGTTGCCGGGGTAACCGGCGAAGCCGTTGAGGCTGCGAATGCCCCCAAAAAGCTGGTTAGCCTCCACCAGTTATGGGGATTGCCCCGCCTTTCAACCGCCCCACATAATATTTGCCCCGATGGAAAGGGGGCGCACAATACATACGATGAATCGGACGAGCGATCGCCCGCGACAATGCAGAACTGTGAAGGGGTCTGACCCCGTCACGGTTTTGCCTGCGCTCGTCCTGGTCGCTGCCATTCTGCTCGCGCCGAGCGTTGTCGAGCCCGTTCGTGTTGAGGCTCAACAACAGGTCGACACGCGCGCGTTCATGAAGCAGTACTGCATCAGCTGTCACACGCAGCAGGCGAAGCAGCGTGGGACGGTGCCGGTCGCGCTCGACGATCTCGATCCGGCCAACGTAAGTCGAGACGCGCGTACATGGGAACAGGTCGTGCGCAAGATGCGCGCGGGCGTCATGCCCCCGAGCGGCATGCCGCGTGCCGACAAGACGACGCACGAGAGATTCCTTGCCGCCGTAGAAGGCGACCTCGATCGCGCCGCTCGTGCCACGCCGAATCCGGGGCGCACGGAAGCGTTTCACCGGCTGAATCGAAAACAGTACCAGAACGCCGTCCGCGATCTGTTGAACCTGGACATCGACGTAACAGCGCTCTTACCGCCCGACGATTCGAGCTATGGATTCGACAACATCGCCGGCGTGCTGAAGATTTCGCCGACGCTGATGGAGCGATATCTGGCAGCCGCGCAGAAAATCAGCCGCACTGCCGTCGGGTTGCCGCCTTCCTCGCCAAATATCGATTACTTCCGCGTGGCCGACGATCGCGCGCAGGACGATCGTCTTCCCTCGCAGCTCTTCGGCACGCGCGGTGGCGCCTCGATCAAGTACATGTTCCCGATGGACGCGCACTACACGATTCGCGTCGAGCTGTCGCGCGACCTGAACGAGCAAGTGCCGATCTATCAGGAGCCGCAGCAGCTCGAGGTGAGCATTGACGGCGAGCGTCTCAACATCTTCACGTTGCCCGGAGTCGCCGGGCCGCCTCCACCACCCCCCGCGGAACCGGTCGCCGCAACGGACGCGCCCGCGGACGATCCTGCGGCGCCGGCCGCAGCAACTCCAGCCAGAGGGCGCGGCGCAGGCGCGGCACAGGGCGGCGGTGGAGCGGGCGCACGCAGGGGCGGAGGCGGCGGCAATCGTCAGGGGCAGGCGCAACGCAATCGCGCCGACAGGGACTGGGAGATCCGCGTTCCTGTGAAGGCCGGTCCGCATCAAGTGCAAGTCGCGTTCGTCAAGCAATCGTCCGCCGTGGCCGAAACAACGCGGCTTCCATTTCTTAGACCGTATCCGGCGGGCGTGAACATCGCTGAAACGCGCACCGGTGCGTACCTGCGCAGCGTCGAGATCGCCGGTCCGTTCGATGCCACCGGACCGGGCAACTCACCGAGCCGTCAGCGGATCATCAGTTGCCATCCGGGGTCAGACCCCTTGATACGGACGGACTCAAGGGGTCTGCCCCCCCGTACTGCCGACACCTGCGCGAGGACGATTCTCACGACTCTTGCCCGCCGCGCGTATCGTCGTCCGGTCGTCGCCGCCGACATCGAGCCGTTGATGGCGTTCTATCGCGACGGGCTCTCGAGTGGTGGCTTTGACGAAGGGATCGATCACGCACTACAGCGGCTGCTCATCAGCCCCGAGTTCCTGCTGCGCGTCGAGGCGGATCCTGCTGGCGTTCCGGCGAACACTCCGTATCGCATCAGCGATGTCGAGCTCGCGTCGCGCTTGTCGTTCTTCTTGTGGAGCAGTATCCCGGACGATGAGCTGCTGGGGCTGGCGGAGCAGCGACAACTGCGCAATCCGGCGGTGCTCGAGCGACAGGTCCGGCGGATGATTGCCGACGATCGTTTCGGGGCATTCGTCGAGCAGTTCGCTGGGCAGTGGTTGTTCCTGCGTAACCTCGCGGCATCGGTGCCCGTCCAGCAGAATTTCCCTGACTTCGACGACACGTTGCGCGAGTCGTTCCGCACCGAAACGGAGATGTTCGTCGACAGCGTCATTCGAGAGGATCGCAGCGCGCTGGATCTGCTCCGTGCCGATTACACGTTCCTGAACGAGCGGCTCGCGCGTCACTACGGCATCCCCAATGTAAAGGGCAATCGCTTCCGGCGCGTGGTCCTTCCGGCGGACAGTCATCGCGGAGGATTGCTGGGGCAGGGCAGCATCCTGACCGTGACGTCCTACCCGGATCGGACCTCACCGGTCGTTCGCGGCAAATGGATTCTGGAGAACCTGCTGGGCACGCCGCCGCCACCCCCGCTGCCCAATGTTCCGCCGCTCAAGCCGCCCAGCTTCGCTGGTAAAGTTCTGACCATGCGCGAGCGGATTGCTGCTCACAGGAACAGCCCGGTGTGCGCCACCTGTCATTCGATGATGGATCCGCTCGGCCTGGCGCTCGAGCACTTCGACGGCGTCGGGAAGTGGCGCGCGCTCGATGACTCGGGTGCACCGATCGATGCGTCTGGCGGTCTGCCGGATGGAACGAAGTTCGACGGCGCCGACGGTCTTCGCAATGCGCTCCTGACCTCGGATCGCTTCATCACCACGCTCAGCGAGAAGATGCTGACGTATGCGCTCGGTCGCGGCGTGGAGTACTACGACATGCCGGCCGTCCGTACCATCGTCCGAAACGCGGGCCGCGACGACTATCGCTTCACATCGCTGATTCGAGCCATCGTCGAGAGCGCCCCGTTCCAGATGAGGAGATCGCACTCATGATCGTAACCAGGAAAGCGCTGCCGCGCCGGACGTTCGTTCGTGGACTCGGCGTGGCGCTGGGTCTGCCGATGCTCGACGCGATGGTGCCCGCGATGTCGCTGCTGGCGCAGACGTCGGCATCGAACGTCCGCCGGCTTGGTTTCGTGTACATGCCGAACGGCGTGGCGAAGAACTCGTCGATCGACTACTGGACGCCGTCGAACGAGGGCAAGAATTTCGGGATGTCGCAGATCCTGGCACCGCTCGAGCCGTTCCGCGATCGCATGCTCGTCATCAGCGGTCTTGATCAGAATCAGGCCGAGACCGGAGACGATGGCGCGAGCGGCGATCACACGCGGGGCACGAGCTCGTGGCTCACTGGCGTGTATCCGAAGCGGACCGAGGGTGCCGACGTTCGCAATGGGATCTCCGCGGATCAGATCGCCGCGTCCGTGCTCGGCCGCGACACGGCGCTGCCCTCGCTCGAGCTTGGGATCGACCTCAATTTCCTCGCCGGCCAGTGCGAGAACAGCTACAGCTGTGCATACCTGAACACCCTGGCGTGGACGTCTCCCACGACACCGCTACCGACGGAGAACAACCCTCGCATCGTCTTCGAGCGTTTGTTCGGTGACGGCGGCTCGCCAGAGGCGCAGGCGGAACGCGCGCGCAAGAAGCGAAGCATGCTGGACTCCGTTCTCGAGGATCTGAACCGGCTTCAGCGTCGTCTCGGGCCCGGCGATCGTGTCGTCGTGACCGACTATGTGGATGCCGTTCGCGAAGTGGAGCGGCGAATCGCGAAGGCGGAAACGCAGACCGACTCGGAAGTGGCGCTCCTTGCGCGACCGAAAGGGATCCCGGAGCGATTCGACGAGCACGTCAAGTTGATGTACGAGCTTCAATGGCTGGCCTTCCGCGCCGACCTGACGCGCGTCGTCACGTTCATGCTCGGACGCGAGCTGAATTTCAGGACGTATCCCGAGATCGGTGTGACCGAGGGACACCACGGCCTGTCGCATCACCAGGATCGGCCCGAGCAGATTGCCAAGTACGCGAAAGTGGGTGTCTATCAGGCGGAGCTGTTCCGCGGGTTCCTCGAGAAGCTGCAGGCAACGCCCGACGGCGACGGCACGATGCTCGATCACACGCTGTTGCTCTATGGTGCTGGGCTGAGCAATCCGAATACGCACGCGCATACGGATCTTCCGCTGTTGGTTATCGGAGGCCGTGACAGCCGTATCGAGGGAAACCGCCACGTCGTGTTCCACGGCCAGGTCCCGATGACGAACCTGCTGCTGACACTGCTCGACAAGGTTGGCGTGCGCGCGGACACGCTTGGTGACAGCAACGGACGCATTCCGGTTGATACGCTTCCAGGTGTGTAGCGGCTCATCGTCATGATTCGCCACTCCAACACTGATCACGTCACACCGAGGCACAGAGGCACAGAGATATCAAAGAATTTAACCTCAATGCCTCGGTGCCTCTGTGTGTCGGGCTCGCGACGTTATGTCAATGCGAGTTTAGTGATGTCCGTGGTGTTGCTGCTGGGACTCGGAGTGACGCTCCCTGGGCAGTCGCGCACGTTGCTCGATGTCGTCAAGGCCGGTGATGCGGCCGCTGCACGAACGTTGTTGGCGCGTGGGGGCGATCCGAATTCAGGCGATGCCGACGGATCGACGGTGCTCCACTTTGCGGTCGAGAACGACGAAACGGAACTGATCCAGGCTCTGCTTGCGGCCGGTGCGCGGGCGCGCGTCGCGAACCGGCACGGTATCACTCCCCTTCATCTGGCTGCGACAAATGGAAACGCGACGATCGTGCAGCGCTTGATTGCCGCCGGTGCCGACGTGAACGGTGTGACGCCAGGCGGCGAGACGGCGTTGATGATGGCATCGCGCACCGGCGACCCGGAGACGATCAAGGCTCTGCTCACCCATGGCGCGATGGTCGATGCCAAGGAAGGCTGGCGCGGACAGACGGCGTTGATGTGGGCGGCCACGGAGAACAATGCCGCGGCAATTCGACTGCTGGTCGAGGCGGGTGCCGACGTCAAGACCAAGTCGACAGGCGGCAGCTTCACAGCGTTTCTGTTTGCGGTGAGAGGCGGTCACATCGATGCCGCGCGCGCGCTGCTCGACTCAGGCGCCAACGTGAACGAACGGCTGTCTGATGGCATGAGCGCGTTGGTGCTCGCCCTGTACAACGCGCATTTCGAACTGGCCGCCTTCCTGCTCGATCGCGGCGCCGATCCCAACGCGGCGGAGCAGGGGTGGACGGCGCTGCATCAGGTGGCGTGGTCGCGGCGACCGAATCGCGGCTTCAACATGCCGGGCGCGGTGCCCACCGGTCGCATCGACAGCCTCGAGCTGGTGCGGAAGCTGGTAGCCAAGGGCGCCAACGTCAACGCTCGCATGACGAAAGAGCCGCGCGATGGCAACCGGAACATGCTGAATCGCATCGGCGCGACGCCGTTCGTGATGGCGGCGAAGTCTGCCGACGTTCCGCTGATGCGTGTGCTGCTCGAGTCTGGCGCGGATCCGAAGATCAAGACCAATGACGGCACATCCGCGTTGATGGCGGCTGCGGGCGTGGGAGTGTACGGACCCGGAGAGAGCCCGGGTACCCACGAGGAAGCGCTCGAGGCCGTGAAGCTGGCATATGAGGCGGGTGGCGGCGACGTCAACGACGTGAACAGAGACGGCGAGACGGCGCTTCTCGGTGCCGTCTATCGCGGTGGCGCGGTGCCGGTGATTCAGTTCCTATCCGATAAAGGCGCGAAGCTGGACGTGGCGAACAAGAAGCAATGGACGCCGCTCCTTGCGGCCGAAGGCGTCGTGTACGCGAGCAGCGGCATTCGTCGCTACCCTGAAGCCGCTGCGCTGATTCGCAAGTTGATGCGCGAGAAAGGGCTGCCTATTCCAGAGATCGAGCGGAATGGCGGTGCCGTTCCGATCGTCAAGTCGGCGTCGGCTGCGTCGGCGTCGGGCAAAACGAATTGGGATGGCGTCTTCACTGAGCAGCAGGCGCAGCGCGGTCAGCAGGTCTATCAGCGAGCGTGCTCCGCCTGTCATCTCGAGTCGCTGCAAGGCGACGACGTGTCGCCGGCGCTGGTGGGCAAGGGATTCCTCGCGCGATTCAGCGGGCTGAGCGCGCACGAGATGGTGCAGAACCTGCGCGCGTCGATGCCGCAGAACGCCCCTGACAGCCTCGGCGACCGTGCCTACATCGACCTCGTGTCGTATCTGCTGAAGGCGAATGGGAGCAAGACCGGCGCCCTTGAATTGCCGCTCGACGTCGCCGAGCTCGAGAAAATCGCCATCGTCGATCGACCGCAATAAATGGGGTCGGGAGTCATTTGAAGAGGACAGTCAACTCCCAACTCCCAAAACCCAACTCCCAAATCGCAGGATGAGAGTTGGAAGCTGAAGGTTGGGCGTTCACAGGAGAGCAACATGAACAGTACGCGCGTCCAAGTCGCAATCGTCAGCGGTATCGTCGCCCTCGGTGGACTGGTGATGCTGGCGCAGGCGCCGCGCGAGCAGCGCGAAGGGCCGCCTACGGCTGCGCAGTTGAAGGACGCCGTGTCGCGGCTGCGTGGCAATCGCATTGCGACTCCAAATGATTACGACAAGCTGACGCTGGAGCAGAAGAAGTACGTCGAGAGCATCCTTTCGGGTCCGCGTTCCGACATCTCAGGACCTCTCGGCGTGATGATGGTGAGCCCGGCACTCGGCGACCTGAATCAGAAGGCGATTGCCTACGCGCGTTTTGCCGGCCGCGAGGGATTCTCGACTGTCCCGCCCAAGCTGAACGAACTCGCCATCCTCGTCGTTGCCAAGCACTGGTCGGCGGAGTACGTGTGGAACGCGCACCACACCGCGGGAGTGCGCTTCGGTCTGCCGGCAGAAGTCGTGGAAGCGATCCGGGTCGGCAAGCGGCCGACCGGAATGGAGAAAGACGTCGAAGTCATTTACGACTTCGCGAACGAGTTCATCACGAAGCGCAAGCTGAGCGACGCTGCCGTGAACGCCGCGAAACAGGTGCTCGGTGGCGATCGCGGTGTCGTCGACCTGGTCGGGACGATGGGGCTGTATCAGATCTCGTCGATGATGGTTGCGCTCGATCAGACCCCGCTTCCTCAAGGCAGGAAGCCGTTCTTCGAGTAAGCGCCACGCACGTTTTATCAGCGCTCGTGCCGGTCAGCCTTTTGACTCGAGCATACGTGCGCTGACGTTGGCCAGCAGCTCTTGAAGGGCGTTCTCGTCTACCGGCTTGACCAGGTGCGAGTCAAAGCCCGCTCCTTCGGAGCGCCGGCGATCCTCGTCCTGTCCCCAGCCTGTGACGGCCACCAGGACCGGGCGGCCGTTGTGTCCGTTCTGCTCACGGATCATGCGCGCCATGTTGTACCCGCTGAGACGCGGTAAGCCGATATCCTGCTTCCCCGCCGCGGGTTTCTGCTCGATTCTCACGGTGCTCGAGACGGCAGCCTGGTGGAAGTCGCGAAGGTTGGACGCGAAGGCATGGTCGGCGTATCGGTCATCCTCGACGCGCAGCAATTGTCCACCTCGAGCGATGGTGCAGGGCTCCGTGGAAGTGTGCTATCGCATGTCGGTCCGAGCCTTCCGACGCGAATTCGACCGGCGCGGGCGTGTCGAATTGTCCTCGGTCGTGTACCACGCCGTCGAAAGCGTGCGGGCGATCACCTGCGAGCGACGAATGCGACGAATCAGACGATGTCTTTACCCGAGCACGAGGAGCTTGGCCAACCAGATGGCAAACGCGATCGCGATCACGATTGCAACCTTCGTAACGCGCTCCTGTCTCGCGCGGTTGCGCTTCGACCCGGTCGCGATCCATTGCGCCCACCGCTGATCCGACTCCGCTTTGGCCTCGGCGGACATTACTAGGTTCGTTGTCATGAGCGCCATGATGTCTGATTGCGCGGGGCCAAGTCTGTTCCGTTGTGTACAGAGGACGGGTGTACAAGCCTCCAACAGGTTCTACGAACGTGGGGCGCTGCCAGCAGTCTTCGACCAGCAGCCCGTCGAAGCATGCGCGACGGCGTCGGCTTGTCTGGACGCGTACCGCGTCTACGACGACAGCCGATGGCTGACCTGCGGACGGTGGGCGTTCAACTGGTTTCTCGGGGAGAACCACTTGCAGCAGTGGCTGTTCGACCCTTCGACTGGCGACTGTCGGGATGGGTTACACATCGATCGCGTCAATCAGAACCAGGGAACCCGGAAGGGTATCCCGAGGAGCTGTGAGGCATCGAAGGCCCGCGCTATCAATCTCTATTACGGCGCTGCCGACACGAGTGTGGCGCTGGCGACCGGGAGTATCAGTCAACTGCTCGACTGGCTGGATCGACACGGCACCCCGTGTAACCATGCGATCGGGAGCTATCCGCTCGGTCCCGCCATCCTCTTTCGTGGTAGTGTATGCCCAGCTGTTCTGAGTCTCCCGTCATTCCACGGGTTCCTCACCATGGCATGGCCAGAGAGGAATCCATGGGTTCTTTCCCCGCGACCCGTCCCACTCTCATCGTTGACTCTTCGACCTCGTGTCCACGTTGCGATGGAGAGCAGATCCGCCATATCGGCATCGACGCCGAGAGTGCGTTCGAGTGGCGTGAATGCGTGGACTGCTCGTTTTTCTGGGGCCTTCCTCGCGGATGGACCCGCGAGGACGGACCGCTCGTGTCGCGCGACCATCAGGGAGCGGCCAGATGGTGAATCGCCCGGTCGACATGAATGCATTCGAGTTCGTGGTCATTTCAGCGCTTCGGGCGCGCCAGTTGCTTGCCGGCTCGATGTCCCGTAGAGACGGTGGCCACAACGCTTCTACGACGGCCCAAATGGAAGTGGCCGACAGGTGTGTAGCCAGATCAGAGAACGAAGCATCGGCGACGCGGCAATGCGGCTGGCAGATTTAGGCGACACAGACGCGACATGCGCGGCAGTCCGTGACTATCGCGTCAGCGGGTCACCGCGGCCTGGTCCTCGTGCCGACGCGCGAGCTGGCGATTCAGGTCCACAGGTCGCGTGGGATGACACCGCAGCGTGATGCGCTCCGGCGCGGCGTCGACATCGTCATCGCGACGCCCGACAGGCTGATCGACCGGCGCCTGCTTCCGGCGCCGCTGGAATAGGTCGTGGGAAGTAGCTGACGAGTGCGTCGGTCTAGCCGCACGCGGCATGACCAACCAAGTACCAGAGCACAATGACGCCGAGGGGAACACCTAGAAGCCAAGCAACGAGATATCGCATCGAGCACCTCTCCATTCACTGAAGCAAGAATTGGCCCCTTCGGAGTCTCGCACTCGGGTCGCTACCGTTGCGCGAGTTGCGAGGTGACTTGGCGACCCTCAATCTCTGAATACTCGTACGTCATCCGCAGCGTGGCAGACCCGAACACGCGCAACTGGGCCCTCGACTCGAGGGCGACCGGCACAACCACACCGTGGACCCGCTCGTACTTTTGAATGATGTCGACGGTTTTCAGCCAGAACGACGGGCTCTTGGCGAGTCTGCCCTCGAGACGCACGAGATCGCCGTCGGCCGGCTGTAGAAACATCGTGCCGGCCACGAGAACGGGTTCCTTGCGACGCGGCGACAACAGCACGTTCGCGAGACCGTCGTCATCTACGCCCATCGGTTCAAACGTATAGTTTGCAAGGACCAGCGCAGCCGTTGCAGTTTCGCCCTGGCCGATGGTCTCGCGTTCACCCTGCAGCACGGCCCGCAGAACCTTCGTGCGAATCACACCGGAGCCGCCCTCAGCAGTGATCGCGTAATCGAAACCGGTCTGGGGCGAGTACGTGGTCATTGCCTCCATCCACCCCTGTTTGTCGCCACTCCGGGCTTCGAGCCGTCTGAGCGCCCGGTACGCTGGCTGACCCTTCTGCTGCGCGAGGAACTGCCGGATGGAATCGTCTGCATCGCCGGTTTTCGCCTGGATCCGCGGAGCGATCGCGACCGCAGTTGTAAGCATCGGCAGCGCGATCAGGAAGAGCTTTGCTCCAGATCTCACGGCGACAGGGAATGCACCAACGGTGCCTGTTTTGGCTGTCAGTCAGGAGGGGGCTGACCGAGAGGATCGTGCTCGAGCTCGAGTCAGCTATTCGTGAATAACTTTCTCAAGCTCGGCTTTATTCATTACAACCTCGACGTGCACACCCTGCTTGAGTTCTCCTTATTCCACATTCCACCGGCAGCCGACGTGATCGTGCCAGTGACCTGCGTGGAAGCAGGGCGCTGGAATCGACAATCATGTGGTTTTTCTTCGTCTTCACGCACGCACTACGCGGCGGGTCACGCCGCTGGTTCACCTCTCTGCTTTCGGTTGCGAGATGGTTCGGATGTAGATTCACGGCGGAAATCTGGGGCGGCTGCGTGAGGTTGAAACTGTCGCTCGAAACGCGTGTACTAAGCGCCGACGCGCGTCGAGGGCATGATGAGCGACCCCACGTCACGTGAGTTAGAGGCGCACGCGGCGGCCTTCGCGCAAATCCTCGCGACAACCGACGATGCCGAGGTCGCGTTCCGACAAGCGGTACAGCTTGCCGAGGGTCTCTTCCCGCACCAGGTGGAAGGCGTGGCGTTTCTGCTTGGCCGCAAGCGCGCCATTCTTGCCGACGACATGGGCCTCGGCAAGACTCGCCAGGCGATCGTGGCTCTGCAACACGCCGCGCCGCAGGGACCCGTATTCATCGTGTGCCCCGCGTCAGTGAAGCGCAATTGGGCGCGCGAAATCTCTCTGGCTGCTGTCGAAGGGACGATCCACATCATCGAGGGCACGACGAGCCGACGTGTCCCACGCGATGCTCGTTGGGTGATCGCCAACTACGACATCCTCGGCCGCCACCTGGACGCTCTCACCGCGGTGCCCTGGTCAGCTCTGATCTTTGACGAAGCGCATTACCTGAAGAACCACACGAGCGCCCGCAGCAAGCTTGCGCGTGAGATCGCGAGCCGCGCCGCCGCCAAAGCAACGAAGGACCCGCCGGTGTATCTGCTGACCGGGACGCCGCTGACGAACCGGCCACGCGATCTCTTCGTGTTGCTGCAACTCGTCGGGCATCCGCTTGGCCGCAGCTTCCTCTCGTTCGCGAAGCGGTATTGCGCCGCGGAGAAGAATCAATACGGCTGGAAGACCGACGGAGCATCGAATCTCGAGGAGCTCACCGTGCAGCTGCACGGGACGATGCTGCGGCGCGCGAAAGAGGAGGTCATCTCGCTTCCACCAAAGCTGCGGACGTGGCTGCCGACCACCGACGCGGCAGGAATCGCCATCCGCGAGGTGCGAGACGTGATGGACCTCCTTGTCGCGCGTGCCAGGGGCGCACCAGAATCCAGCGATCAGCGATCGCGTATCCGCCTGCTGTCGCTCCTGACCAGGGCAAGACAAAAGCTCGCAGTGGCCAAGCACAAAACGACACTGGACCTTGTTCGCGGCGCGGTCGAGCAGGGAGAAAAGGTCATTGTCTTCTCATGCTTCGACGAGCCGCTGCGACTCCTCGCAAAGGCCTTCGGCTCCGCCGCCGTCGTCGTCACTGGCAAAGTGGCGTCGGACAAACGACAGCCGCTCGTCGATCGCTTTCAGCACGACGATGACGTCCGCGTGTTCCTCGCGAACATCATCGCCGGTGGAACGGGCCTCAACCTGACGGCCGCCACGCAGGTCATCTTCAACGATCTCGACTGGGTACCCGCCAATCACTGGCAAGCCGAGGACCGCGCATATCGACTCGGACAGACCAGGACCGTCAACGTCACGTACGTGGTCGGTGTGCGGACGCTCGACGAGTTCGTGCAGGCGGTGCTCGAGACGAAAACGGCTCTCGTGCGATCGGTCGTCGAGGGCGAAGCGCTCTTCGCCGACGACGGTGGCGCGGTGCTCGAAGAACTGGAGCGCGCGATTGCTGCGCTGTCGCCAGGATTGGCGGATGCAGGTCTGGCCGGCTACGACGAGGCGCGCGCGCACGGCGTCATCGATGAACTGGTGCGGTCGGCGACCGAGCAGTGGCGGAACCGGCACGCCGCCACAAGTGGGCACCAGGCCAAATCTGTTGATCCAGCCGCGATACGCAGCCTCCGGGCCGCGCTCGAGGTTCTTGCGCGCGTGCTGGAAGGGCCAAGGGCTCAGCGATTTCAAACCGCCAGCTCATCGAAGCCGGGCAGCTACTATTTGATTGATGTCGATGGCTCCGACGTTGCGTGCTCGTGTCCAGGGTTCGAATATCGCGGGCAATGTAAACACGCACGCGACGTGAAGAACGCGCTCGCGTCAGGTAAGGGGTTACCAGCGGAGTATGCGCCCGTCACGTAGCTCAATCGAGGTAGCGCAGCGCGCTGGTATTGCTGGAGAATCGACGTCCACGGAGGAAGTCGTGAACATTCTGCTCTGGGTGCTCCAGGTCCTGCTGGCGGTCGCGTTTCTCGCGCACGGCGTGATGATGCTCAATCCACCGCCCGACATAGCGGTGCAAATGAATGCGGCGATTCCGCGCTGGTTTTCGGTGTTCATTGGCGTGTCCGAGGTGTTGGCGGCGATCGGACTCACGCTGCCGGGCGTGGCGCGTGTGATGCCCTGGCTCGTATCGTGGGCGGCAGGCGGGATCATGATCGTGATGATCTCCGCGACAGTCTTTCACATCTCGCGCGGCGAGAACAGCTCCGCCGCTGTTACTTTTGTGCTGCTGATCCTTGCGACGTTTGTTGCTTACGAGCGGTCCCGAGTGCATCCGATTGCGGCGCGCAGGAGCGTCGCATGAGCGGGGGGTAGGTGTCAGGCAGTGAATCGTGAACGCGCGGGGGTGTCAGGCAGTGAATCGTGAATAAGGCCCGGGACTCGGGGCTCGGGACTCGGGAATCCGGGATCCGGGGCTCGGGGCTCGGCATCCGAGGGACGGGGGGCCCGTGGGAGCGATTCGAAAGGCCTAAAATCCGATCACGCATCCGGTCCGTAGAACGTGACAAGGGACTCTCACCTGCAAGCGACAGCTCTCGGCGCGACCGCTGACGTAGATATGCATCTGGTCGGCCGGCTGGCATCCGGTGACATGGATGCCGCGGGTGAGCTCTACGATCGGCATGCCGGCAAGGTCCTCGCCCTGGCGCGGCGGATCCTGCGCGATGATGGCGACGCCGAGGACGTCGTGCAGGAGGTGTTCTCACAGGCCTGGCGAACGGCGACCCGCTATGAGGCCGGCCGGGGAACAGTCGCCGGCTGGCTGCTGATGATCGCGCGCACCCGGGCGATCGACCGGCTGCGCGCCCGGCAGTCGCGGCCCGATACGACCGGCGAGGTGCTGCTCGAGGCGATGCCGGGGACCACGATGGCCCCATCGGATCAGGCAATCGCGAACGAGCAATATGCGCGAGTCCGACAGGGACTTGTCGCGCTGCCCGCCGAGCAGCGCACCGCGCTCGAACTGGCCTACTTCGAGGGGCTCTCCCAGTCCGAAATCGCGGAACGACTGGCGGCACCGCTCGGCACGATCAAGACTCGTATTCGAACCGCGCTCACGACCCTGCGCCGGAGCCTGCGGCCATGACCATGGATCGCCACGAGACGATCGGCGCAATGCTCGACGAATATGCCCTGGGACAACTGTCGCAGGACGAACGACGCACCGTGGAAACGCACGTCCGCGAGTGCGATACCTGCGCCGCCGACCTCCGCGAGCTGGTGGTCGTGATGGAAGGGCTCGCGCATTCGCTCGACCCGGTGACGCCCCCTCCTGCGCTCAAGCAGCGCGTGATGTCGTCTCTCGCGAGCCAACCGCAGGAGCCCGCGCGCACCGTCGTCGAGCCGAACGCCGTCGCAATACCTCCGAAGGGCGTGAAGATTCGAAGAGGCGTTCACCCTGGATGGCTCGCGGCTGCCGCGGTCGTGATCCTCGGATTGGGAGTGGCACTCTACTCTGTCGACGCGACTCGACGCTTGCTCATCGACGATGTGCAGGAGGCGCAGGCGGCGGTTGCCGATCTGCAGCGTCGACTCGATCTGAACGCGGAGCAGGCGGATCTTGCCGTCTCGATTCTCACGGCAACCGACATGCAGCCGGTTGCGATGAGCGGAAAGGAAAACGCCACGGGTTCGACCGCACGCGCGTACTGGAGTCCCACTCGCGGGCTTCTCATCGTCGCCAACGATCTGCCGATGCCGCCGCCGGGGCGGATCTATCAGGTGTGGGTCATTGGAGGTGGAACGCCGTTCAGCGCCGGCCTGCTCGGTGAGCAGGGCGTAGGGCGTGGGATGCTGATCGCTCCGCCGCCACGTGGTGTGGCTCCCGGTGCTGTCACGGTTGCTGTGACCGACGAGCCGCCTGGCGGTTTGCCGGCCCCTTCAGGATCGATCCGCCTGGCAGGCTCGCTATAAGCAGAAATCCCGCTGTTCGTCTGACTTGACCGAGACTCGCGCACGATGCTCGGTCGGGACTCGGGACTCGGGGGGCAGGTGTCAGGCAGTGAATCGTGAACAAGACTCGGGACTCGGGATCCGGACTCGGGACTCCCGACTTGCGGCTCGGCACCGGGATTCGGGCCCCCGGCCGGTTCACTTGCAGTAATCTGGTAATACCACCGTGAAGATCTAACCCCTCCATCTTTGTGCGCCACCGCCACGAATCGTCTGTGGTGGTGTGTGTCTCGCTTAACCCACTCCACATTCCAGACAAGCTTCGACGAGGTCTCGCCGAAGCGCGCGAGAAGTCTGCGCGCGAAGGCCGAGGAGTTGACAGGAGGGAACCATGATCGATCCAGGTTTACGCGGGCGTGGTGTGCTTATCACGGGAGCGAACAATCGCCTTGGCATCGGCGCCGCGATCGCGCTCGGATTCGCGAGGCTCGGCGCAACCGTGTTTCTTCACTACCATCGAGCGTCGCTCCAGCAGGGGATTCAGGCGGACGCTTACCGTGCCGAGCAGGCAAAGCCGGCCGATGAGATCCTGAAAGACCTCCGCAACATCGGGGGACGGGCCGCCGCTTACGAGGCCGACTTCAGCGACCTCTCGACGATTTCGCGACTGTTCGATGCGGCGGAAAATTTCTGTGGCGGCGTCGATGTCCTGATCAACAACGCGGCGACGTGGAGCGCGGATACGTTTCTACCCTCCCGCGACTCCCGCCGGAATCCCTTCATCGAGTTGTGGACCGATTCAGGTGCGGCTCTTTCGCCAGAGTCAGCAACACGGCAACTCGTCGTCAACGCAGCGGCACCCGCACTCCTCACGACCGAGTTCGCGCGGCGACACGTGGCACGCGGCGCGACCTGGGGCCGCATCGTCAACATCAGCACCGCCGGATCGGAGTGCTTTCCATCCGAGGCGAGCTACGGCGCCAGCAAATACGCGCTGGAAAGCTACACGCGCACGGCAGCTCAGGAACTCGGGCAATTCGGCATCACAGTCAACGCGCTGGCGCTCGGTCCAGTGCAGACAGGTTGGATCACTCCAGCGCTCGAGCAGGCGCTGCTGTCCACGCTCGCGCTCAATCGCATTGGAACGCCTGATGATGTGACTGACGTTGTCGTCTTCCTGGCCTCAGAACAGGCGCGTTGGGTGACCGGGCAGAAGATCTTTGTCGATGGAGGGCATCACTCTTAGCCAACTCCCAAACTGAAAATTCCACCTCCCAACTACTGGTTATGGCACTAGCCGCGGTGTGCTGCTTCGTTCCGCCCCGACATGATGTGCCGCCGTGCGAGACCGTGTGTCCGGAGCAAGACCGTAAGGAGCGTATTGGCACAGTTCACGGCCGTTCGCGCGACGACCAACGCGTCGTTCGACTAGCTGCCGGACCGCATTATCACCATGCAGCGCAAGCCCGAGCACCTGACGAGAGCGCTGACATATCACGACCGCATGCTGATGTCCCGCCGATCCGCCGTTTCCGGCCCGTGAAATGACCTGAAACGCAGGACCCGATCTCAGCGTATGAGTCGTCGATGCCACTGGGTGTTGACGAGCCACGACGCTTGACTTGGGCCCCACGCGATAGCGAGAATCGCGCTCTCATCCTCTTTAGAACTGCGAACTAATGACGAGAGCACGATCGACTGGTCCGGCTGAAGCCGGACACCGCGTCCTCAAAGCCGCCATCTCCTGTACGGCGATCCTGGTCTTCCTGTTGAGTGGATGGGAGCGCCCCGCGAGCGCCCGTCAGCAGACGGGCGGGGAGCTCGACGTCGTCCAGATCCGCCCCAACTTCTACGTCATCGCCGGCGCTGGCGGCAACATCGTCGTCCAGACGGGGCCGGAGGGCATCATCCTCGTCGACTCCGGCACCACCGAGGCGGTGGACAAAGTCCTGGCGGCGATCAAGCGGATCACGACACTCCCGATCCGCTACATCATCAACACGAGCATGAGTCCGGATCATGTCGGCGGGAATGACAAGCTCGCCAGGGCCGGACTCAGCATCCTGCCGGGCGCTGTCGCGGCTGGCGCGGGGTTGGACGACGACCTGGTCTCCAACTCGGGCAGGGCCAGTGTACTGGCGCACGAAAACGTGCTGACGAGAATGACGGCCGCAACAGGTTCTGAAGCTGTCCCGTTCGCGCTATTTCCGACGAAGACATTCGCCTACAGGCTGTATTCGATGTACCTGAACGGCGAAGGCATTCAGGCCCTTCATATGCCGGAGGCGACCACCGATGGCGATCTGGTCGTGTTCTTCCGCCGCGGAGATGTGATTGCGACGGGCGACATCATCGACACGACGCGCTGGCCGTTCATCGACACAAAACGCGGCGGCACCGTTCAAGGCGAGCTCGACGCGTTAAACCGGCTGATGGACCTAGCCATCCTCAACGTTCCCATTCAGTGGAACCCGGACCGGACGCTCCTGGTGCCTGGCCACGGGTTCGTGTACGACAAGCTGGATCTGCTCGAGTATCGCGACGCCGTGACAGTCGTTCGCGACAGAGTTCAGGACTTGATCAAGCAGGGCAAGACGCTCGCGCAGGTCAAGGCGGCTGATCCCACGCTCGGATATAAAAGTCAGTACGGGACCGACAAAGGTCAGTGGACGACAGACATGTTCGTCGAAACTATCTTCAACGAGCTCGCGGCGACGAAGGGGACCTCGAAATGAGCCGCGCGCTGGTTGTTGTCGTCGCGTCGATGTTTCTCGCGTTCGGACTCGTGCGCCTCGATGCACAGCGCGGAAATCCACAACCGCCGCGCGCACCGAAGGCAGCCGCGCCGTTCGATTTAACTGGGTACTGGGTCTCGATCGTGACTCAGGACTGGCGCTGGCGAATGGTGACACCCAGGAAAGGCGACTACCAGGGCGTTCCTCTGACACTCGAGGCCGCAAAAGTTGCGGACACCTGGGATCCTGCCAAAGACGAAGCCGCCGGGCTGCAGTGCAAGTCCTACGGAGCGCCCGCGCTGATGAGCGTGCCAGGGCGTATTCACATCACCTGGCAGGACGACAACACGCTCAAGGTGGACACCGACGCCGGCATGCAGACACGAGTCTTGCGATTTGGTGCCGCACCAAAGGAGGCTAACACCACGCGGACGTGGCAGGGGGTCTCGCAAGCGGAGTGGCTGTTGCCGCGCCCGAACGTGCCGCTGCAGTTGAGACCCACAGAGCGCAGCGCGGACACGCCACCGATTCGTCCGAGCGGCGGAACGCTGCAGGTCGTGACCAAGAACCTTCGCGCGGGATACCTGCGCAAGAACGGCGTCCCCTACAGCGAGAACGCGCTCATGACTGAGTACTGGGATGTCTACACGCGGCCGAATGGCGAGCAGTGGCTCACGATCACGACACAGGTCGAAGACCCTCAGTATCTGCGCACGGCGAGGCTGGTGGCGCCGGTCTTCAAAAAGGAACCTGACGGCGCCAAATGGGATCCCACGCCGTGCTCTTCGACCTGGTAGACGCAGGTCAAAGGGCAAAGGTCAAAAGTCAGGGCAAGAGTACGAAGGCCAAGGTACTCGGTATAGGGACAAGGGTTAAAGGGATGACGTACCAGAAATCCGTCGGCGCTGCGTTGATAGTTGCCATGACGTTTGTGGCGGCGCCGGCCTACGCCCAGATCGATCTCACCGGCACCTGGCAGCGTGTCGGACAGAACGACAACGGTGCCTCGCGCGAACCGGTCGATCTCCTGGGCATGCCGTTCAGCGCTGACGGCCGGGCGAAGGCGCTGAGCTACGACATCGCGTCGCTCTCGGCGACCGAGCGCCAGTGCCAGATGTACCCGCCAATCTACGCCATCGTCGGCCCGTTCCCGCTGCAGTTCACCATGGTGCCGGATCCGGTTACCCAGAAGCTGCTCGCGTGGAAGATCGCGGGGTGGGGTGATCGCGACGAGACGGTGATCTGGATGGACGGCCGGCCGCATCCGTCGAAGAATGCGCCACACACGCATGGCGGCTTCACCACCGGCGAGTGGGAGGGCGACACGCTGACCGCCGTCACCACGCACTTCAAGCTCGGCGACATCAAGCGCCACCGCGGTTTCAATAGCGATCGAGCGACGATGACCTATCGTTTCAACCGGCACGGCGACGTGCTGACCGTCACCGGCCTGCTCGAGGACCCTGTGTATCTGGCGGAGCCGTACGCGCTGACCGAGATCTACCGCCTCACGACCAATCCAAATAACTTTCCGCTGACTGCGTGTGAGCCGATCGAGGAGCTACCGATTCTTCACGAGAATCCCGCGCTCGTCCCGCACTACCTGCCGGGCAAACATCCCGCGATGAACGAAATGACGGAGCACTACAACATCCCGCTCGAGGCGGTGGTTGGCGGACCAGAGACGATGTATCCGGAGTACCGGAAGAAGCTCAAGGACAAGTACGTGATGCCTCCGCCGTGCAAGGATGGATGCGGTCGTCCGCCTGCACCAGGCCAAGGCCGGGGGCAGGGTCAGGGCCAGGGCCTGGATCAGCAGGGCGCACCACCAGCCGGTGGTAGAGGCGCGGCGCCTCCCGCTGGCCGCGGCGGTGGCCGCGGCGCGACGCCTCAATAGAACCCGATTCCTCGGCCCATGATGCCGACCCCCGACCAGAGCAGCACCGATACGACAGCTACAGCTTTTGCCAATCGCGAGTTCGCGAGCACATCGTCGCCCATCGCGATGCGCTGGCGAACGAGGAATGTGAAGAGGAGCGCGGCAGCCAGGAAGTACATCTTCAGGCGGAACGCCTCATTGAAGTAGTACTTCGATAACGCGAGCGACGCCATGAGCGGAACACCCGTCAGGAACATGGCGATGATGCTGCCGATCAGCCACGGTCTCGCTTCGCCGGCCACTTCGGCCACCCGCTGACGGGGAAACACCCAGCCAAGCGTCCGCAAATCAACCACCAGCACTGCGCCGCCGATCACGGCCAGCGCCAGCAGATGCACCGCTTCGAACGCGGCAAAGGCCCAGAGCGAATTGTTCACCGACGTACCGAGCCACGAATGTTCGATCCATTGAAAGAACGCGGACATGACGACTCCTAGACGAGCGGGGGAAACCAGTTGTAGGCAACGAAGCGTCCGGTGACGACGATGGCCGCCCAGAGCGCGATGGACACACCACCAGCCCATTTGGCGGCACGGGGCGTCACCGCCGACGTATCCCACTCGACGATCCGCCGTTCGATGCCGAAGTGAAACGCCAGCGCGTTGAGCAGCGCCAGCACGAGACCGACGGCTTTGACTCGGAAGAAGATGTTGCCGAAGAAGCGAACCGGATCGGAGGCGAAGAGCAGCAGGCCGCTGATCACCATGAGGACAGCGCCGAACGTGATCCAGGGGATGAGCCGCGCCCAGACTTCCGATACCGCGATGCGAGGAAGCGTGATGCCGAGGAGTCGCAGATCCCACAGGAGCAGCAGACCTACGAAGAGGCAGAGACTGAGAACATGGACCGATTCAATGACTGGATAGATGTAGGTGGACTCACGGATACCGGTGCTGAACGGCGTGTCCGCGAGCCACTGACAGAACGAGAGCATTGTCGACATATATGTCGAGCGTAGGGCGCCCACGGCGCGATGTACCTGAAGTCTTCTTAAATTCTTCTTCAGGGGGACTGAGGCGCAGCCAAAGGCCGCGCTCTACGGGCGGAGAAGAGACGATCTGATGATCGCTGTCTGACGAGAAACTGAAAAACGCGTCAGGAAAGCAACAGGCGCTGATCGAAAACTGGACGCTTGCTGCCGACGAGCACATCCCACCATTCGAAGTGCATGGCCATGAGGTGGTCGAGCTCGCGCGTCTCGGCAGTGGGCTCGCCTTGATCGAGAGTCGGCATGCAGTACGCCGCGTGCGGTGATGCCTCGAGCATGTGCAGCACACCGTCGGAAAAGCCACCGCCGGCGTAGGCGATGCACCCAGCCATCGGAAATGCCTTGAGATCGTCGAGGGCGTACGGGATCTTCTCGTCGACGGTGCCGATGCTCTCCTGGAACTTGCATTCGATGGCGAACGCACGGTTGCTGCGTTCGCAGACGCAGAAGATGTCCACGTGCCGGTTCTTGCCGATGATCGTTTTGCCGATCTGAATCTCGCGGTACACCTTGAGACCGCGATCTTCGAATCGCCTGGATACATAGAACGCGACCAGATCGGCGTAGGCAGCGCCGGTCATCGCCTGCCGCCCATGAGAGCGAACAAGTCGGTCTCGCCGGTTGCCGCAACATCGTCGGGTTGATTGCCGTTGCCGAACTTGCGCAGCCGTTCGGCCGACCAGCGGACCGCCTCGGGATTGAGATCGGTGCCGATGAACCTGCGACCGAGCTTCAGGGCCGCAACGCCGACGCTGCCCGATCCCATGAATGGATCGGCCACGACGTCGCCCGGCTGCGAGCTCTGCGCAATGACGACTTCCGAAACCTTCACCGGCTTTTCGGCCGGATATCCGCGGTGGATCCGAGGGACCGAAATGATGTCGGCGATGCCGAGGTCGTTCAGACGGCGCTTTCCCTTCTCGAAGAACAAGATGAACTCGTAGCGCGCGCGATAGTGATATCCCATCCCGATGGTGCGCTTGTCCCACACGAGCGGCTTCCAGAACTTGAAGCCTGCGCGCTCTGCCTCCGGCTTCGCGACGAACATCGTCTCGGAGTCGCAGAACAGATAGAAATGCGTGTCGGGCTTGAGCACTCGAAACACTTCGGTGAACAGCTCGCCGAACCGCGAGTTGGGGAATACGCGAAACCAATCGTTGCTCGACGACTTGCTGTGCTTCAGCCTCGTTGTCGTACCGACGGCGCGATGCTTTTCGAGCGATTCGTACGCCGGGTCGGTGACCAACAGGTCGACGGATTCGGTTGCCTGTTCACGCAACCAGTTAACGGCATCGAGCGCGGCGAGCTCGAAGAGTGGTTTCACGACGGGCATTATACGGCTCTCTGAATCGGGACTCGAGGCTCGGGATCTCAAATGAGTATCACTTCATCGAGTGACAGGGCAGGTCACAGGCGAGCACCGGCGTGTTCGTCGAGCAGCACCAGCGATCGCGCGGAGTGTTGCAGGACCAGGGACACAGGCAATACGGAATCCTCTTGCGTGAGGGCTTCGTGCATCACGGCGGCCTTTGACTCGCCAAGTGCCATCACGATGACGCGGTCAGCGCTCGTAAGGATGGGAAGCGTCAACGTCAAGCGATGAGGCGGCGGTTTGGGTGCGTCGACGATCGGGAGCACCAGCTTGCGTTTCTCGGTTAGCGCCGAGTGGCCGGGAAACAGTGACGCAACGTGACCGTCGGGACCGACACCGAGCAACACCATGTCGAGACGCGGATCGGGACCCAGCACGCGGGTGATCTCGTCGCTGTATGCATCGGCTGCGGCGCCCAGGTCAGGTCCGTCGGCCGGCATGCGATGGACACTGGTTGGACGTGCGCCAGAGGCACGAAGCCAGAGGGAATCGGCAAGACCGAAGTTGGAGTCCGGAGAAGAAGGCTCCACGGCCCGTTCGTCGACCCAGAAGACGTGCGTCGCGCGCCAATCGACGGGCAGTGTGGCCAGGGCCGGAAACCCGTGAACGCCTACTGACCCGCCCGGCAGTGCCATCGCGAACAGCCCGCGCCGGGCCGTGGCGCGCGCGGCCGCCTCACGCGCATCCGAGAGAAGCCTGGCGACCAGCGATGTCAGCGGGCCAACGAGGGTCTCCGGGCGCATTGCCTTGTCGTCGGTGCGGCCGTTCATTTCTCGTCAGTGCGATTGCCGATTCTTGTCTTGCAGGCCGAACCTCGTCGATACGATCACGGCCCGCAGCAGAGAGATCCTATACTTGCTTTTTCTGAAAAAGGCATCGTGATGCGTGAACCGTCTGACGCCCTCGTGATCTTCGGTATCACCGGAGACCTCGCCTACAAAAAGATCTTTCCCGCGCTGCAGGCACTGGTCAGGCGCGGACGACTGACGGTCCCCATCATCGGCGTGGCGCGCGCGGGGACGCGCGAGGCGCTGATCGAGCGCGCCCGCAACAGCCTGAAAGAAGACGGGAGCTTCGATGCGGCCGCCTTCGATAAGTTCACCGCACTGCTTCGGTTCGTCTCGGGCGACTACAACGATGGCAGCATTTTCGCGAAGCTTCGTGGGGCACTCGGAGACGCGCACCGGCCGGTGCACTACCTTGCTATCCCCCCCACGGCCTTCCCCGTCGTCATCAAACACCTGGCGACATTCCACTGCTGCCCGTCAGGCGCGCGCGTGATCGTCGAGAAACCGTTCGGTCGTGACCTGCGGTCGGCACGTGAGCTCAACGCCACGCTGCGAGCCGCCTTTGCCGAGGAGTCGATCTTCCGCATCGATCACTACCTCGGAAAAGAGCCGGTGCAGAACATGCTGTACTTCAGGTTTGCCAACGCATTCCTCGAACCGATCTGGAACCGTTATCACGTTGACCACGTGCAGATCACGATGGCCGAGCACATCGGAGTCGCCGGAAGAGGCGCCTTCTACGAAGAGACCGGCGTCATTCGAGACGTGATCCAGAATCACCTGCTGCAGATGGCGAGCTACCTCGCCATGGAGGCGCCATCATCCACCTATCCCGAAGCCGTGCGTGACGAACAAGCAAAGGTGCTGCGAACGGTGAGGCCATTGGCGACTGACGATCTCGTGCTCGGTCAGTTTCGCGGCTATCGCAATGAACCTCAGGTTGCATCTGATTCCAGGGTTCCGACCTTCGCAGCGATGCGGCTCTTCATCGATTCATGGCGATGGGAAGGCGTGCCCTTTTACGTGCGCGCGGGGAAGTGCCTGCACGCGACCTCGACGGAGATCATCGTCAATTTGAAAGAGGCGCCGCCGGTTGTCTTTAACGAGACGTCGCATGGCGACAACTACGTCAGGTTCACGCTGGCGCCGAACGTGGCTATCGATATCGGCGCCTCAGCCAAGCGTCCTGGTGAAGGCATGAACGGCGAGGCGGTGACGCTTTCGGTGGTGGCGACGGAGATGCAGGGGCAGGGGACGCGCCTCGGACCTTACGAGCGCCTACTGGGCGACGCCATGATCGGCGATGCCACACTCTTCGCGCGGCAGGATGTCGTCGAAGCGGCGTGGGCCATCGTCGATCCGATTTTGAATGCACCGGTCACGCCGGCCCCGTACGAGTGTGGCAGTTGGGGTCCGCCCGAGGCTGATCGGCTTGTCGCACACATCGGCGGCTGGATGCCGACCGGCGCGATGGCGCCACAGGCCGTCGCCGACTAGGCTCTAGAGGCTTACTTCTGGAGGAGGTGCGCGTCGGCGTAGCCGGGAAGTTCGTGGATGCGCGCGAGGTCGTGTTCCGCGTCCTGGGCGTTTGAATAGCCGTCGATGCGGACCTGCAGGACGATGCCACGTGGGGCGCCGAGGTTGAACTCGACTGCCCGTGCGCGGAATCCGGCTTGCGCGAGCTCTTCGACGAGGCGGTCGGCGCGTTCCCGGCTCTCGAACGTTGCGACCTGAATCGCATAGCTGCCATCGTTCGCCTGGCGCACTGAATTGGGCGATGAGGCGGAGGATGCGCTGCCGCGTCGGGGACGCACGAGCCAGGGAGATGCGGGCGGTGGAACGCTGGCCGTCCACTGTGGGCGCGCTGGCAGCGACAGGGCCTCTACCTCGATGGCGCCGGCCGCGAAGAACAAGAGGTACGCCGCGACCGCTGCTCCGCCAAGCATGCCGGCGATCACCAGCACGATCGCAATCCGTCGAGAGTGGCCGTCGCTCATCGGCTCGCCGAGGTCCGCTTCGGCCGCGAACTCGGGCAGGACCGGCGGTGGCACCGGATTCAGTGCGACTGGAACCGCGGCCTGCTTGGCTTTTACGACCGTCGCATCGGTCGGCGGCGCCGCCGTCGGCCTCTTTTCGGCGGGCATTTCCACACGAGCGAGCGGCGTCGGCGCCGCTGGCGTCTTCGCCGCCGGCATCTCGATCCCGAGAGGGGCGACAGGCGCCGCCGGCGTCTCGATCCCGAGCAGGGCGACGGCTTCGTGGATGAGAGCCGGCTCGATGATGGTCACCCGCGCCAGGTGTCCGCGCTGCAGGGCGCGGTCGCAAATCAGATTGATGACTCTGGGCGTGCCGCGGGACGCCTTGAAGACGGCCTCGATTGCGCTCTCGGAAAACTGCACATGATTGCCGTTCTCACTCGCGACGGAAAGACGATGACGCACGTACTTGCCGACTTCGTTCGCCGCGAGCGGACCCAACTCGCAACGCACCGACACACGCTGATCGACCTGGCGCATCTGCGGCATCTTGAGATGCGACTTGAGCTCGGGCTGACCGACGAGGACGACTTGCAGCAACTTCTCACGCTGCTCGAGCTCGGACAGGATGCGGATTTCCTCGAGCAAGCCAAGCGGCAGGTTCTGCGCTTCGTCGATGATGAGGAGGGCGAACGCCTGCAGGGGAACGAGCGAATCGAGGAACTCGTAGAGCGGGTAGCTCAGATCGGGACGAGACGCGCCTGCCAGGCTGCCGCGCTTCAGATCCGTGAGCGACACAACGCCGAAATCAACGAGCAGCATCTTGAGCAGGTCTTCACGCGAGACGAACGGATCGGGTACGAATGCCGTGAACGTTCGCCGATCGAGATGCTGGAGCACCGATCGAATCAGTGTCGTCTTGCCGGTGCCGATTTCGCCCGTGAGGACGATCAGTCCTTCGCGGCGTCGAATGCCGGTGAGCAGTTCTTCGAAGGCTGGCGCGTGCGCGGGGCTGCGATACAGAAATCGCGGATCGGCAGAGAGGCTGAAGGGCTTCTCTTTCAGACCGAAGTGCGGCTCATAGGTCAGCGAAGGCGACGGGTTAGACGGCAGCGGCGTGAACGCAAACGATCCCGGGTTGGATCGGGTCGCTGACCAATCGCCGAATGGCGTTACTGGCAACTGTTGACTCACGACTTGCCCCTTGCTTCACCGACGGCTCTCGCCCCGCGGTTGCTAAAGGTATCGGCGGCAAGTGCGTAGTGCTGCACGCCGGGGCTCGGGACTCGGGGCTCGGGGCTCGGCACCCGGATCCCGGCTCATCGTCCAAAGATGATGTGTTCGCTTCGAAACAGTCCGGTCGTGATCCGAATCAGAATCGCGCTCGCCAGGAGACACGTGCCTGCGGATGTCAGGAACGCGCTCGGGTCCGGGAATCGTCCGCCGAGCACGCCTGTCAGCAGCGTGTAGGGGCCGAGCATCGGAATTCCGTACAGCCACGCCGAGTTTCCCAGCGGATAGAGCGAGGAGATCACGCCCGGTAACATCGGCGCAAGAACGAGCACGCCCATGTAAGTCTGTGCTTCCTTGAACGAGCGGGCGAGTGTCGCGACGGCCGCTTGCAGCGCCGCGGTGAACAGGCACATCGGGCCCACGGCCAGCAGAATGGGGCCGACGTGTTGCGGGCCGATCTCGAGACGAATGCCCATGTCTTCGAGGCTCAACAGTCGTGTCAGCTGTGCACACAGGACGGTCGTCAGGCACACGCTCAGGATGGCGGCAAGCGCGGCTGCCATCCATTTGCCCGTCACGAACGCGCCGCGCGGAGTGGGATTCACCAGCAGCGGCTCGAGCGATCCGCGCTCGCGCTCGCCAGCCGTCGAGTCCGTAGCGATCTGCATCCCGCCCACGAAGCCCGCGACCATGATGAACATCGGGATGAAGGTCAGAATCTGCGCCGCACGTTGCTGCGCCGTCGAGACTTCGATCTGTTCGATCGCGAGCGGCCGCACCGCCGCCGGACTGATGCCGCGGATGATGAGCCGCAAGCTGCTGATCTCAGCGGCGTATTGCTGCAGCAGGAGCTGTACGCGTTGCACCGACGCCCGCACGTCGTTACGCGAGCTGTCGGAGATGAGTTGTAGGGGCGCCGGCCGTGACTCGCGAAATCGATCCGCGAAATCGTCGGGTACGATCACGACTACCGACTCGCGTTGCTCGCGCACCGCCTTTTCGGCGTCGGACGGCCCTTCGACCACCTGCACGCCCGCCTGCTGATTCAACCAGTTCACCAGTGTGGGAGCTCGATTGAGGCCGACGATCGGGATGCGGACGCTGTCGGCATCGCGTTGCCGATCCGCCAGTCTGTTCATCATGAACCCGATGAGCACCGGACCGATGACGACGCTGAAGATGATCGACCAGAGCGCGCGCCGATCGCGAAGGGAGTCCTTCAGCTCCTTTCGGCACACGATGAGTGCCTGACGCGCCGTGCGCGGCGGCGTCATGCCTGCTCTCCGTGATCGAGGCCCGCCAGCGCAACGAATGCGTCCTCCAGGTTGTCAGAACCTGTCTGATGACGGAGCTCGTTGGCCGTGCCGTGGGCCACGACGCGGCCGGATGCGATGACGACGATTGAATCGCAGAGCGCAGAGACTTCCTGCATCACGTGACTCGAGAAGAGCACGCAGCGTCCTTCATCGCGCAGGCGCCGGACGATGGCGCGCACGGCGCGCGTGCTCATGACGTCGAGTCCGTTGGTCGGCTCGTCGAGCAGAACGTTTTGCGGGTCGTGGACGAGCGCGCGCGCCAGTCCGACCTTCGTGCGCTCCCCGTGCGAGAACCCTCCGGTGCGACGATCGGCGATCGCGCGCATGTCGAGCAGATCGATCAGCTCCTCCGTCCGTCGCGCGAGCCGCTCGCCGTCGATCCCCTGCAACGCGCCGAAGTAGTCGAGGTGCTCACGTGCGGTGAGCCGTGGGTACAGCCCGAATCCGTCGGGCAGCACGCCGAGTCGGGCTTGCGCCGCCTGCGGCGCCGCTACGGCATCCACATCGTCGACGCGCACGCTGCCGCTGTCGGGTTTCATCACCGCGTACAGCATCCGCAGCGTGGTGGTCTTGCCGGCGCCGTTGGGGCCGAGCAGCCCGGTGATCCCACCGTCCTTCGCGACGAAGCTCACGCCGTCGACGGCGGTCACGCTTCCAAATCGCTTGCGTGCGTCCGTGATCTCAATCATTTGGCGGCGTGTCCATCCGACGGATCGGGTCCGGCCGGTGTGACGAAGAAGGGAGGGCGGCGAACGGATGGGACGCAGTCCGTGTCGAGGCCTTCCGCCGACCCCCGTTCGATGAAGTCGCTGACGATGTGATTGCCGCACGGAGTCGAAACCACGCCGTGGCCCGTGGCAGGCACGACGATGTGCGTGCCGTGCGAGAGATGCTTGACGACGGATGCGCCCCAGACTGGCGGCGTGACCGGATCGACTTCACCCGACAGCACCAGCACCGGCACGTCCGACTCGACCGGTTTGTAATAGTCGGCCTTCACGTGCCCCTTCGGCCAGATGGCGCAGGCGTCGAGTTGACTGCCAATGAGGTGCGAGCCGAACACCGACTGCGATGTCTCCTTCGCGAGCTCGTCCGCTGATACACGAGACGAATCTTCGCTGCACAACACCGAGAGCTGCATCCCGATGCTGATGCTCTGGCCGGAGTCCTCGCCGGCCAGCGCCAGCGCGAACAGACCCTGGAAATCATTCCGCTCGGCTCGATCGACCAGTGCCGGGACGATGGATGCCGTGAGCGGAGAGTAAAGCGCGCTGAACATCACGCTCGAGACGAGCCGCGCGTCGACGTCGATCTCCTCGGCGATTCCGGTTCGCGGATGCACGATGCGCACGCGCCGTGGATGTTGATCGAGACTAGTAATGAGATTGCGGATTCGATGTGCCATGCCGGGAAAGGTCTCAGAGCAGGCAGACTCGGCATCGCAATCGGCCAACGCCTTGTCGAGCGAGCGCTGCGCGTCACGCGCCGTGAAGAGGGGGAGGCGCATGTCGGTCGGGGCGACTCCGTCGAGCACGATCGACCGCACATGCGCGCCATGCTGCCGCAGGTAAACCAGCGCAGCGCGTGTGCCGTATGACCCGCCGTAGAGGTTGATGCGGTCGTACCCCAGGAAAGCCCGGACGTCATCCAGGTCGTCCATCGCGATATCTGTTGTGTACTGCCGCACGTCGGCGTCATAGCCATCGAGACACCGACGTAGCCTGGTGAGGGCTGACTTACTCCCTTCGGTGAGCTCTCGCAGCGAGCTGGCACTCGACCGGCAGTTCAGCGGATTGGACTTTCCGGTTCCACGCTGATCGACCAGGACGATATCCCTGGTTCGCTGAACCTGCCGGAAAACTGCCCGAACCTGGCTGGCGAGTTGGGCCGCTGCCTGGCCGGGGCCGCCGGCCAGAAAGAAGAGGGGGTCGTCGCTTGGTGTGGTTGATAGTGACGGCAACACGACAACCCAGAGACGGATTTGCCGTCCAATAGCGTTGTGGCGGTTCTCGAAGACCGTCACCGTGCCGCACAGCGCATCGGTCGGACCCTCGCTGCTCAGGCAGGGGTGGAGGCGGTCGAGGGACGGCCGGGACGGCGCGCTGTTACATCCGGCAGCGAACCACGTTGAGACCAATAACGTAATAACCCGGCAGAGGATGCGCGATTGTTGCGCGCGATGTTTCCGGAGAGCGACATTATTGCCGCCGACGTCTAAACGACGAGGTTTCACACTAGAATCCAAACCTTACGGGTTTTCGGTCTGAGAACGGAAAGACAGAAGGGCTGCGAACATGAGTGACGCTGCACAACAGTCCAGTCTGGCCTCGGAAGCGTATGCCGTCGTCCGCCAGCGGATC
>Ga0075423_10000416_pt1 | contig 34126 bp, 35 predicted proteins | sample SoiMethybrSBSTD2_FD_80114 | JGI IMG/M metagenome (GOLD analysis project Ga0075423, IMG submission 80114) | Bulk soil microbial communities from a Populus tree surrounding site in Tennessee, USA - Soil MetaG P. TD hybrid SBSTD2 | ecosystem: Environmental > Terrestrial > Soil > Tree plantation...
CGCTGAGCCTCGAGGACCTCCCCACCTCCGAGCGGCGCATCGCCGCCGTGCAGGACCTCACCGAGGGGTTCGGCGCCGACGTGGTGGCGGACTTCGTGGGCTACCCGGACGTGGTGCCGGAGGGCCTCAGGATGCTGCGAAGCGGCGGCTGCTACCTGGAAGTCGGGTCCATCGCGCCCGGCAACATGTTCAGCTTCGACGCGACCGCCCTCGTGCGCGGCAACATCCGTCTCGTCGGGACCTCGAACTACTCGCCGTGGGCGCTCGCCCAGTCCCTGGCCTTCCTGCGTCGGGGACAGGCGCGCTTCCCGTTCGCGCGCCTCGTCTCCCACGTCTATCCGCTCGAGAAGATCTCGGATGCGTTCCAGCAGGCGGACTGGATGCAGCGGGGCGGCGATGGCCTGCGCCTGTCGCGAGCCGCGCTGTCGATGGCGTGAGGCGGCTCCGCGGGATGCGGCTCGGAGGGGATCAGCGCGGGCTCGGCCTGATCGAGATCGCGCTGGTGCTGGTGATCGTGGCGATCGTGGGCACTCTGCTCTACCGCTACGTCGGCTCGACGGCGAAGACGGTGGAGAAGTTCAAGGAGGACCGGCCGCTCGCCCACACGCGGCTGGCCGCGGATCAGGCCACGCTGGCCGCGATGCAGGGGGCGCTCCAGACCTACCGCGCCACCAACGAGGGCAAGCTCCCGCCCGACAAGGCCGGCGTCGCCGCCCTGATGGCCGGCCCGCCGAAGTTCCAGTGCGAGAGCGGCGACTTCGACTACGATCCGGCGAGCGGCACGCTGCGCCTGACCGTCACCGACGTCACGCGCTGCTAGCGCGGACGCCTAGCCGCCGACGCTCTTCGCGAGCGCCTGGACGCTGTCGCCGACGACGCTCACCAGCTGGTCGGTCTCCTCGTTGGTGATGCAGAGCGGCGGCGCGAGGCGGAGCACGCTGCCCCGCGCGTAGACGATCGCTCCGCGGCTCCAGGCCTCGCGGTCGAGGTCGGACACGATCTTGGCGTCGAGCGGCTTGCCCGAGCCGTCCGGATCGACGAGGTCGACGCAGACGAGGAGGCCGCGGCCGCGCACCTCGCCGACGATCTTCGTGCCGGCCAGCGCGCCACGGAGCCCCTCCAGGAGGCGCGTCCCCTGGGCCGCCGCGTTCTCGATCAGGCGGTCCTGCTCCATGATCTTGAGGTTGGCGAGCGCGGCCGCGCAGGCCACCGGATGCGCGGCGTAGGTGTTCGGGTGCACGTTCTCCTGGGTCGTGTCGTCGGGGAACGCGGCGGCGAGATGCGGCCGCGCGATGCTGGCCGACAGCGGGATATACCCCGACGTGATGCCCTTGGCCACCGACATGAGGTCCGGCACCACGCCCTCGTGATCGCACGCGAACCAGCGTCCGGTGCGGCCGAAGCCGGTGATGACCTCATCCGCGATCATGAGCACGTCCAGCTCATCGCACACCGCGCGCACCGCCTTGAGCCAGCCGAGCGGCGGGATGATGAAGCCCGCCGAAGACAGGATGGGCTCGAGGATCACCGCGGACACGGTGTCGGGGTTCTCGCGCTCGATGATCTCGCGCAGCTCGCGCGCGCGACGCTCCACCAGCTCGCCGTCGGTGCCTGTCCCGCGGTCGCGGAAGGGATGCGGGGGCGCGGCCTTGGCGAAGCCCGCCGGCTGCAGCGGCGCGTACGCGGCCGTCATGTGCGGCAGGCCGCAAATCGCGTAGGTGCCCATGGTGGCGCCGTGATAGCCGCCCTGGAGCGCGATGACCTTGTACTTGTTCGAGCGGCCCCGGGCCAGCCAGTACTGCCGCGCGATCTGCATCGAGCGCTCATTGGCCTCCGAGCCGGACACCGCGAACATCGTGTAGCGCAGGTCGCCGGGGGTGAGCGTGGCGAGCTTGGCCGCGAGCTCGGCGGCGGGCCGATTGGAGAACTGGCGCGTGGTCGGGTAGTAGGCCAGCTTGACGGTCTGCTCGGCGATCGCCTCGGCGATCTCGCGCCGGCCGTGGCCGACGTTCACCACCGCAAGGCCCGCGAAGCCGTCCATCAGCTTCTTCCCCTGCTCCGTCCAGACCCACACCCCTTCGGCGCGGTCGATGACCAGCTCGTCGTCTTTGAGGAAGGGGTGGTCTTGTGTCTTGTGTGTCCAGAGATGGCGGATGTCGTCCGCGTGTGTGCTCATGGGCCACAGGGTAGGCAATGCGGCGACGCGGGGCAAGCAAAGATTTCGGCTAACATGATGACGCCATGCCGGAGTCGGCTCCGCTCGCCGAGGCGCTCCGCGGCCAGACCGTGCTCGTCGTCGAGTCCGATCCCGCCGCGCGTGGATCGCTCGCCGCCCAGCTCGCCGCGCTCGGCGTGGCGACCGACATCGCGGCGTCCGGTCCCGAGGCGCTCGTGCGACTCGCGCGTGGAGGCGAGCAGGGCGGCGTCGGCCTGATCGTGCTCGCCGCCGACCTGCCGGGGATGGGGGCGGCCGGACTGACGCGCGCGCTGCGGGCGCGGCCCGAGACGCGGGCGGTGCCGCTGGTGACGGTGGCGGGCAGCGCGCTCGATCTTGCCGCGCTGCTGCGGGCGCTCGACGAGGCTGCGGCCGCGCCCGCCGAGCTCGATCTCGCCGCCGCGAGCGCGCGGCTGGGGCTCGCCCCCGCCGAGCTCGCGGACCTCCTCCGCGCGTTCGCTCCACAGGCAGCGGATCACCTCGCGGCGCTCGCGCGGGCGGCTGGGGCCGGCGACGCCGAGGAAGCCCGGCGCGAGGCGCATGCCCTGGCGGGCGCCGCGGGCAATCTCGGCGCCAGTGCCCTGCACCTCGCCGCCCGCCGCCTCGAGCATGCGGCGCGCGCCGGCGCCGGCGGGCTCGCCACGCCGCTGGCCGAGGTCGCGCGCGCCGGCCGCGCGCTGCTCGCCGCCATTGCCGGTCTCGAGCCGGCGGCCGCGGGCGCGCCCGCCCCTGCCGCGTCGGCGCCGCCCGCGGCCCGGGGCGAGCTCGCCGATCGCCTCGTGCTCATCGTCGACGACGTCCGCACCAACGTCGAGCTGCTCGTACGCGCGCTGAAGGACGACTACCGGCTGGCCGTGGCCCAGGACGGCGAGAGCGCCCTGCGCAGCGTGGCGGTCGCGCCGCCCGATCTCGTCCTGCTCGACATCATGATGCCGGGGCTCGACGGCTACGAGGTGTGCCGGCGGCTCAAGCGCGATCCGCACACGCGCGACATCCCGGTGGTGTTCCTGACGTCGCTCGACGAGGTACAGGACAAGGCGCGGGGCTTCGAGGCCGGCGCCGCCGACTACATCACGAAGCCGTTCGAGATCCTCGAGGTGAAGGCCCGCGTGGGCGCGCTCCTGCGTGCCAAGGCCTATCAGGACGCGGTCCGCGAGCTGCTCGAGAGCGAGCTGCGCGTGGCCCGCGAGATCCAGCGCGGCCTGGTCCCCCGGAACTTCGCCGCGCTCGGCGGCGCCGCCGCCGAGTGCTTCGCGTGCCTCGAGCCCGCGCGCGCGGTGGGCGGCGACCTCTACGACGTCTTCCGCATCGACGACCGGCACCTGTGCTTCGTCGTCGGCGACGTCTCCGGGAAGGGCATCCCGGCCGCGCTCTTCATGGTGATGACGATCACCCTGATCCGCAGCCTCGCGCGGCTGAGCGGCCGCCCGGACGAGATCCTGGCCCGCGTCAACGACGCCCTCGCCGCGGACAATCCGTCCAGCATGTTCGTCACGCTCCTCTGCGCCGTGCTCGACGTGGAGACGGGGCGATTGACCTGCGCGAGCGGAGGCCACCTCTCGCCGATGCTGGCGCGCCCGGGCGGAGAGCCGCGGCCGGTCGTCACCTCCGAGGGCACGCTCGTGGGCGTGCAGCCGGGGCTCGCGTTCCCCGCCACCGACGTGGAGCTCGCGCCCGGCGATCTCCTGGTCGCGTTCACCGACGGCGTCACCGAGGCGATGTCGCCCGACGGCGCGCTCTTCGGCGAGGGCCGGCTTCGAGCGCTCCTGGGAGGACTGGGCGACATCTCCCCCGCCGCCGCGGTCAACGCGCTGCTGGCCGGCGTCCGCGCGTTCGCGGCATCGGCCGAGCAGGCCGACGACATCGCCATCCTCGCGGTGCGCTACGCAGGACCGGGCGGACGCCCAGCGGCGACGGCCGACCTCATCCTCGACCTCCGCGCGACCTTCGAGGAGGTGGTGCGCGCCGCCACCGCGGTGCGGGAGCTCTGCGAGGTCCGCGGCGTCCCGCGCGAGCCCACCGACGACCTGATCCTGGGCCTCGACGAAATGCTCGCCAACATCGTCACGTACGGCTACCCGGGCAACCCCGCGGGCGCCATCGCCGTGCGCGTGGTGATCACCGAGGACGCGCTCCGGCTCGACATCAGCGACCGCGCCCCCGCCTTCAATCCCCTGGAGGCCGCCGCCCCCGACCTGGACGCTCCGCTGGACACGCGGCCGGTGGGGGGCCTCGGCGTGCACCTGGCCCGCTCGGTCATGGACACGATGGAGTACGCGCGGGAGGACGGAGAGAACCGGCTGCGTCTGGTCCGCCGGCTCCGCCGGGGTGAGGTGCTATAGTGACGCGGGCGCTTCCCCGAGGGAGGAGAACGACATGCCCCTGACGGTCCGAGTGAGCCGTGACGACGCTGCCACCGTGCGCGTCCAGCCTTCCGGCAGCCTGGACAGCGCGACCGCGGGCGTCCTCGAGCGCGAGCTCGCCCCGATTCTCGTGAGCGCGGCGAAGGTGCTCGTCCTCGACTTCACCGAGGTCACCTTCGTGTCCAGTGCGGGCATCCGCGTGGTCCTCGCCGCGCGCAAGCAGCTGGCCGACCGCGGCGGCTCGCTGCTCATGGCGAACCTCCAGCCGCCGGTGGCCAAGGCCTTCGAGATCGTCCGGGCCATCCCCGACGTGACCATCTTCAAGAGCGTCGCGGAGCTCGACGCCTACCTCGCGGCCATGCAGCGCAAGGCGGGCGGCGGCCCCCCGCGCTAGCCCGCTCTCCTCGCTGCGTCCGTCCGCTCGTTCCCAGGCGTCCCCGCGGCGGTGGCGGCGGCCATCGCGCCGGTGGCTGATCGTCGCCGCGCTGTTCGCGGTGACCTACGGCATCTCGACCCCGCTCGCCGCCTACGGCGTGTTCCTGCCGATCCTCGCGGAGACCTTCGGCTGGAGCCGCGGCGCCGTCAGCGCAGCCCTGTCGGTCAATCTCCTCGTCGGCGGCCTCTCCGGCTTCGTCATCGGGGGGCTGGCCGATCGACACGGCCCGCGCATCCTGCTGATGGCGACAGTGGTCATGGCGGGCGCCGCCTTCGCGCTCGTGGGCGCCGTGCACGCGCTCTGGCAGCTCTATCTGTTCGTGGGGCTGCTGGGCGGCATCGGCATGTCGAGCTTCTACCTGCTCGGGGCCGCCACCGTGACCCATTGGTTCGTGACCCAGCGCGGCCTCGCCCTCGCCCTCGTGCTCGTCGGCTTCAACCTCGGCTACGTGACCGGCGGGCCGCTCGCCGCCTGGCTGATCGGCGCGTACGGCTGGCGCGCCGCTTACGCCATGCTCGGAAGCGGCTGCGGCCTCCTGACCCTGGGCGCCGCCCTCACCATCCGGCTCCCCCGAGGCGGCGAGGTCGGGCCGCGGCCCGCAGCGATCGCCATCGGCCACTCGGCGGCCATGGAGGCGACGCTGCGGGACGCGCTTCGCGACCCGCGCCAGTGGCTGCTCAACGCCTCCTGGCTCTGCATGGGCGGCCTCGCCCTCATGGTCAACGTGCACATCGTGCCGTTCGCGCGCGATGCCGGCATCGGGCTGGGAGGCGCGTCGCTGGCCCTCACCGCGTACGGGATCGGCGCCGCCGGCGGCCGGCTCCTCGGCGGCGTGGTGTCCGACCGCCTCGGCTCGGTCACCACCCAGCGCCTCGCGTTCCTGATCACCGCGCTGTCGCTGGTGGCGCTCTTCTGGGCGCCGTCGCACCCCGCCCTGCTCGGCGCGATGGCGGCCTTCGGCGCGGGCTTCGCCGCCACCGACACGCTCGTGGTGAAGATCGTCCCCGATCTCTTCGGCGTCCGCGCGATCGGCGCCATCATGGGCGTGCTCGCGCTCGGGTGGCGCTCGGGCGCGGCGCTCGGGCCGGCGGCCGCCGGCTTCCTCTACGACGCGACGGGCTCCTATGCGTGGGCCTTCGGCCTCGCGCCCGCGGTGGCGCTGACGAGCTGGGCGTGCTTCGCCCTGGCCCTCCGGTGGCCGGTCAGTACCCGAGGGCGCGGTCGACCAGGTTGAGGAGCGGCTCCTTCGCGAGGAAGCGGCGCAGGTTCTCCGCGAAGAGCTCCACGCACTTGTCGTCGTAACTGGGGAGAAAGCCCGACACGTGGGGCGACACGATGACGTGGTCGAGCGCATAGAGGAGATGGCCGCGCGGCGGTGGCTCCTCCGCGAACACATCCACCGCGGCGCCGCCCAGGCGCCCCTCGCGCAGCGCCGCCGCGAGGGCCGCCTCGTCCACGCTGGCGCCGCGGCCCACGTTGATGAAGAACGCCCCCGGCTTCATTGCCGCCAGCTCGCGGGCGCCGATCATCCCCCGCGTGGCCGGCGTGAGGGGCGCGCAGTTCACTACCACGTCGGCGCGCGCGAGCAGCGCGTGGAGGTCGCCCGGCGCGTACCAGCCGGCGGGAATCGATCCCGACGGGTCACCGGTGCCGGGCAAGGCGTACCCCGGGTCCGCGCGCCGGCTGGGGTCGCGCTTGCAGGCCAGCACCGTCATGCCGAAGGCCGCGCTCGCCATGCGGGCCAGCTCGCGCCCGATGCTGCCGTAGCCGATGATGCCGAGAGTGGCGCCCCGCACCTCCACCGGCACGAAGAGCGGCCAGCGCTCACGATCCTCGGGCCAGCCGCCCCGCCCGCGCCACTCCACCATGCGGGGCACGCGGTGAGCGAGCGCCAGCATCACGGTCACCGCGTATTCCGCGATGGCGGCGGCGTGCACGCCGCTGGTGGTCGTGAGGGGAATGGGGCTGGCGGTGTAGAGGGGATGGGCCTCGAGCGCGTTCACCCCCGCCATGTGCAGCTGCACCCACTGCAGGCGCGGCGCCCGCGCGAGATCCCGCGGCGGGGCCCCGGCGTAGAGCACGTCCACGCCGGAGTAGTCCGCCGCCACGGGATCCGCACCCGTAACGCGCAAGGCGGGCGCGACCGCGCGCACGCGGTCGAGCTGCGCCTCGCTGAACGGCATCGTGACGAGGACGTTCACGACGTGAGCGACGGGAGCGGACGCCTCGGTCTACCCGGGGGCCGCGCCCTGCGTGCCCGTGTACAGCGCGTACAGCGACTGGCTCGCCGCCATGAAGAGCCGGTTGCGCTTGGGCCCGCCGAAGCACACGTTGCCGCAGATCTCGGGCAGCCGGATGCGGCCGATGAGCTTGCCGGCGGGATTCCAGATCGTCACCCCGCTGTAGCCCACGCTGCGTCCCGCATTGCTCGACGACCAGACATTTCCGTCCACGTCGCAGCGCACGCCGTCCGGGCCGCACTTGACCCCGTCCACCATGCAGGTGGTGAAGACCTTGCCGTTGGCGGTCTTGTTGTCGCCCGTCACGTCGAAGACGAAGATCTCGCCCTTGCCGCCGGGGCCGGTGTCGCCGGGCCCCTTCCCAGTGCTCACCACGTAGAGCCGCTTGTAGTCGGGCGAGAAGCAGAGCCCGTTGGGATCGGGCACCTGCCCCTCGCTGACGACCAGGTCCACGCGGCCGCTGGGATCGACACGATAGACGCTCGTGGGCAATTCGCGCACCGCGGTGCCGATCTCCGGTGGCTGGCCCAGCCGGGGCTTGAACCGGCCTCCCTGATTGCTGGGGCCGCCGGGCGCGTCGGGCGCGCCCTCGTAGAGCTGGCCGCCGTAGGGCGGGTCGGTGAACCAGTAGCTCCCGTCCGGATGCGGCACCACGTCGTTCGGCGAGTTGAGTCGCTTGCCGTTGTAGCGGTCGGCGATGATGGTGGCCGAGCCGTCGTTTTCATAGCGTACGACTCGACGCGTGAGGTGCTCACAGGAGAGCTGTCGCCCCTGGAAGTCGAAGGTGTTGCCGTTGCTGTTGTTGGAGGGCGTGCGGAACACGCTCACGTGGCCGTTGTCCTCGAGCCAGCGGAGCTGCCGGTTGTTCGGGATGTCGCTCCACAGGAGATAGCGCCCCTGGGCGTTCCACGCCGGCCCTTCCGACCACAGCGCGCCGGTCCACAGCCGCTGGATGGGCGCGTTGGGCTGACGCAGCCCATCGAACGAGGGATCGACGGTGAGCACGTCGGGATCGGTGAAGTAGACGTTGGGCGGCGCCTTAGGCCCGAACTCGCGGGGCGGCGTGCTGATGACGCTCGGCGGCGCCATGGGCTGCGGCGTCTGGCCGCGGGCGAGACCGGGGGCGAGCAGGGCCGCGCCCGCCGCTCCCATGACGGTGATGAGTCCGCGCCGCGAGATCGTGCTGTGTCCGTTGCGGTCGTCCGCGTCCTGAGCCATGCGCGATCCTCCCTGATCCGGCTCGCTGCGATGAGCTGCCCGGCTGCCCGACTGCGCCGCCACCGTAGCAGACGTGCTACCCTCCGGCAAGCTGACATGAGCGTCCTGCCGCTCGTCGCCTGCGCGCTCGCGCTGCCGTTCTTCCTGTGGGGCTTTCGCACCTATCAGCTCGCCTTCGCCGCGTCCCACGCGATCGCGATTCTCGGCCTCAATCTCGTTGCGGGCCAGGCCGGTGTGATCTCGCTGGGACACGGCGCCTTCTACGGGCTCGGGGCCTACACCATGGCGGTGCTGATGCGCCAGGCGGGGACCTCCGCCTATGCAGGCATCCTCGCCGCGCCGCTGGTCTGCCTGGCCGCGGGCTACGCGTTCGGCCGGATCGTCGCGCCGCTCGCGAGGTTCTACCTCGCCCTCGCCACGTTCACGCTCGCCCTCGCCGTCCCGCAGACCCTCAAGTCGAGCCATCTCACGCCGTGGACGGGCGGCGTGCAGGGACTCTACCTCGACCGGCCGGGCCCGCCGGCGGGCGTGCCGGTGAGCCAGGATCAGTGGTGGTACTTCGTCGCCCTCGGGCTCCTCGGTCTCGGCCTGTGGATCGCGCGCAACCTGGTGAACAGCCCTGCCGGCCGCGCGGTCCGCGCGATGCGCGATCACCCCATCGCCGCCCAGGTCGCGGGGATCGATCTCGCGCACTACACCGCCATGATCTTCGCGGTGGGCGCGGCCTACGCGGGTATCGCCGGCGCGCTCGCCGCGCTGCTCCTCGACTTCGTGGCGCCCGAGAGCTTCACCTACTGGCTCTCGATCCTCTTCCTGGTCGGCTCCGTGTTCGGCGGGATGACCTCGGTCTGGGGCGCGTTGGCCGGCGGGCTCTTCCTGCAGTTCTGGCCCGATCTCGCGGGCACGGTATCTCGCAACCTGGCCATCCCGGTCTTCGGCGCGCTGCTCGTCCTCTCGGCCCAGCTCATGCCGGGCGGCGTGGCCGGGATCGTGGGGGCGATGGCGGAGCGGCTCCGCCTTCGGCGATGATGGGACCGGTAGGCTAGGATGCGCCCGTGACGATTCCGACGGAGCGGCGGCCCATCCGAGCGCCCTGGCGCGTGCGCCTGCACGAGGTGATCTTCGAGGCCGACACGCCCGCCGGACGCGCGTTCGACACCGTCCTGCTCGTGGCGATCGTGGCGAGCGTCCTCGCCGTGATGCTCGAGAGCGTCGCGGCCATCCGGCACCAGTGGGGCCCAGCGCTCGACGTGGTGGAATGGTCGATCACCATCGCCTTCACGGTCGAGTACGTGCTGCGCCTCGTGGCCGTCGATCGGCCGTGGCGCTATGCCCGGAGCTTCCTGGGCATCGTCGACTTCCTGGCCATCGTGCCCACCTATCTCGGCATCCTCGTGCCCGAGGCGCAGTCGCTCATCGTGATCCGGACCATTCGGCTGCTGCGGGTGTTCCGGATCTTCAAGCTCTCCCCGTTCCTCGGCGAGGCGGAGCAGCTCCGCCAGGCCATGCGCGCGAGCCGCCGGAAGATCACGGTGTTCCTGGGCGTCATCGTCACGATCATGGTCATGATGGGCACGGTGATGTACGTGGTCGAGGGGGAGGCGCACGGCTTCACCAGCATCCCCGTCAGCATGTACTGGGCGGTGGTGACCATGACCACCGTGGGCTACGGCGACATCGCGCCGAAGACGCCGCTGGGGCAATCCCTGGCCGCGCTGCTCATGATCCTTGGCTACGCCATCATCGCGGTCCCCACCGGCATCGTGTCGGCGGAGCTGGCCCGGACGTCTCACCCGGTGTCGCGGCAGGCGTGCCCGGGCTGCGGCGCCGAGGGGCACGACGTCGACGCGATCCACTGCAAGTACTGCGGCGCGAGCCTCTGAGGGCGTCCGTGGCGTGCTATCCTCGCCGCCAGGCAACGGCATGAGCTTCTCGGCCCCCCGTCGCGAATGGCCCGGCGCGTCGCTCGCCCGCGTCCCCTACTGGGTGTACCAGGACGACGCGAACTACCGCGAGGAGCTTCGTCGCGTCTTCGAGGGGCCGGTGTGGAACTACGTCGCGCTGGAGTCGGATCTGACGCGCCCCGGCGACTACCGGACCACGTTCGTGGGCGAGATGCCGGTGATCGTGGTGCGCGGCGAGACCGGGGCCATCCATGCCTTCGAGAATCGCTGCGCGCATCGCGGCGCCCTCATCGCCCTCGACGACGGCGGCTCCACGGGCAAGCGCTTCCAGTGCGTCTACCACGCCTGGAGCTACGACCTCGAGGGCTCGCTGGTGAGCGTGGCCTTCGAGAAGGGCGCGAACGGCAAGGGCGGCATGCCCGCGTCCTTCTGCAAGGCCGAGCATGCGCCGCGCCGTCTGCGTACCGCGACGCTGGGCGGTCTCGTCTTCGCGACGCTCGACCCTGCGGCGCCGCCGCTAGACGCCTACCTCGGCGAGGCGGTGCGCGCCCGCCTGCTCCGCGTGCTCAGCCGCCCCGTCCAGGTGCTGGGCCGCTTCGTCCAGGCCCTCCCCAACAACTGGAAGCTCTACGTGGAGAATGTGAAGGACACGTATCACGCGAGCCTGCTCCACACGTTCTTCAGCACGTTCCACATCACCCGCCTGACCCAGGGGGGCGGGGTGCTGGTGAGCCCGGACGGAGCCCATCATGCGAGCGCCACCATCGATCGCGGTGAGGACCGCGACAGCACCGCGTACCGTGACCAGGGCATCCGCTCCGAGAGCGAGCGCCTGCGCCTGACCGACCCGAGCCTGCTCGACACCGTGAAGGAGTTCGGCGACGACATCCAGCTCCAGATTCTCACGGTGTTTCCGAGCCTGGTCGTCCAGCAGGTCTACAACGCCCTCGCCATCCGCCAGGTCATTCCCAAGGGCCCCGACGCGATGGAGCTGCACTGGACCTATCTCGGATTCGCCGACGACTCGGCGGAGATGCGCCGGCGGCGCCTGCGCCAGGCCAATCTGGTGGGCCCGGCCGGCTACGTCTCGATGGAAGACGGCTGCGTCGGGGGCTTCGTGCAGCGGGGCGTGGCCGCCGCCGGCGACACGCTCTCCGTCGTGAACATGGGAGGCGAGGGCGCGGAATCGCAGGACACCCGCGCCACCGAGGCGGCGGTGCGCGGGTTCTGGAAGGCGTACCGCGGGTACATGGGCTACTAGCCGATGCTCGATCGCGTGAGCCAGCTCAACGCCGAGTACGCCCGCGCCATCGACGACGACCGCCTGGAGGAGTGGCCGGGGTTCTTCACCGATCCTTGCCTCTACTCGATCACGTCCGCGGACAATCATCGCCGGGGTATGCCCGTGGGGATGATCTACGCCGACTCGCGCGGCATGCTGAAGGACCGCGTCGCCGCCCTCCGCGAAGCCAGCGTCTTCGAGCGTCAGAGCTACCGGCACGTGGTGGGCCTCCCTGCGCTGCTGGGCCTCCATGATGGCGCCACCCGGACGGAGACGCCGTTCCTCGTCGTGCGGGTGATGCGCGACGGCACCATGGGCCTCTTCGCCACCGGGCGCTACGTGGACGCGCTGGTCGAGGAGGCGGGAGCGCTCCGCTTCCGCGAGCGCATAGTGGTGTGCGACAGTAGCCGCATCGACACCTTGCTCGCCATCCCGCTCTAGCGCGCATGACTCGACTCCGGATCACCCGCGTCGCCGCCGCGGTCGCCGCGCTGGCGGTGGCCGCCCTCGGCCCCGCGCCCGCGCGCGCGCAGGACGCCGAGCGCCTGGCCATGGCCAATCTCCGGCTGAGCACCGAGCCCGGCATCAGTCGCGGCTGCACCCGCATCGGGTTCGTCAGCGACGACTCCCTGAAGGACCTCCGCCGCAAGATCGTGCGAACCGGCGGCGACACGGCCGTGCTGTCCTTCAGGCAGGATGATCTCTCGCGCATCCAGGCGGAGATCTACCGCTGTGCGGCGGCGGCATCCCCCGGGGGCCCGTACGCTCCGCCGCCACCACCACCACCGCCGCCGCCCCCGCCCCCTGTCACGCGCTAGTCACCCCTGACAGGGTGGGGCAGCCGCGCCGGACATTTCCGTCAAGCGGAGGCGGAGCCGTTCGCGGCTAACTCCACGTTATTTCGAGCCGGAGTTCGCTGGCACGGGCCTCGCAACGTGAGCACCCGTCATGAGTGCCCGCAGGATCGCGTTCGGCCTCCTGGGATTCCTCGGGGCAATCATGCTGATCGCTATCCTCCGCCCCGGCCCCTGCGCCCGTCCCCTCGCCTACCGGGTCGATCGCTTCGACGACCGGTTCGGGGTGAGCCGGGAGGAGCTGGGGAACGCCCTTCGCCAGGCCGAGGAGGTGTGGGAGCGGCCCATGGGCCGGAAGCTCTTCGTCGAGACGGAGAGCGCGCGGCTGGTCGTGAACCTGATCTACGACGAGCGGCAGCAGCGCACCCAGGCGGGCACCAAGCTCCAGACCGACATGACGGACACGCGCGCCTCCCACGAGGCGGTGGGCCGCTCCTACGACGAATGGCGTGCGATGTACGAGCGCCGCCTCCGCGACTTCAAGGACGGCCAGGCCGACTATCAGAGCCGCGCCGAGGCGCTGAACGCGCAGATCCGGGACTGGAACGCCCGTGGCAATACCCCCGCCGACATGCGCTACACCTTCGAGTCCGAGCGCGCGCGGCTCGTCGACCTGCGGAGCCGGCTGGAGTCGGAGCGGACGGCGCTCCAGGAGCTGGCGAGCACGGTGAGCGGGCTCGCCCAGAAGGGCAATGCGATCGCGACCCAGCACAACGCGAGCGTGGCCACCTTCAACACCCTCTACGGCGCGCCTCGCCAATTCCACAAGGGCGAGTTCGACGGACGGCAGATCGCGGTGTTCGAGTTCCACGACACCCGCGACCTGGTGCTGCTGCTCGCGCACGAGATGGGCCACGCCCTCGGCGTGAAGCACGTCGACGATCCTGCCGGCATCATGCACGCGGTGGCGGGCGGCCAGCCCCTCGGTGCCCTCACGCCGACCGAAGCCGACCTCGCCGCGCTGCGGAAGGCCTGCCGCCGCTTCTAGCGCCCGCGTCCCGGACCCGCGCGGAGCGTTTGGCGGGTATGGGACAATGGCCGCACCCGGATGCGGCTGACTCCCCCGCGTGACATCTGGCTCCAGCTCGCGCGCCTACTCGCGCTCGGGCTCGCGCTCGCCTTTGCCTCCGCCGTGAGCGTGGGCGTGTTGCCCCCCGCCCGCGCGGCGGATGCGCCGCTCGTCACGGTCGACCTCATCTCGGAATCCGCGGGCATTAGCCCCGGGGGCGCGGTCTGGGTCGGCATCCGCCAGCGCATCGCGCCCGGCTGGCACACCTACTGGATCAATCCCGGCGACTCCGGCGAGGCCCTCACGATCGAGTGGGCGCTGCCCCCCGGCTTCAGCGCGGAGCCCATCGTGTGGCCGCATCCCGAGCGCATCCCCGTCGGCCCCGCGATGAGCCATGGCTACACGGGCGAGACCGTGCTCCTGGTCCGCGTGAGCGCGCCCGCCGGTCTTCCGCCGGGACGCGACGTCGTGCTGCGCGGTCGCGCCGCCTGGCTCGTGTGCGAGAAGATCTGCCTTCCTGAGGAACGCGAGGTCGTGCTCACCCTGCCCGTGGTCGCGGGCCCGGCCGGGCCGGGCGCGGGCGCGGCGGAGATCGCCCGCGCGCGGCGCGCGGTGCCGGTGGCGAGCCCGTGGCCCGCGTCCGTCGCCGCCTCGCCCGCGCGCGTCGTCCTGACCGTGGCGGCGCCGGGCCTGGCCGCCGACCGCATCGTGGACACGTGGTTCTACCCGGCCCAGTGGGGGCTGATCGAGTATGCCGCGCCGCAGGACGCGCGGGTGGATGCGCGGGGCCTCACGCTCACGATGGCGCGCGGGCCCCTCGCGGGCGCCGTCGAGAATCCCGTGGACGGCGTGCTCGTGCTGAAGGAGCGTCTCGGGGGCGAGAGGGAGCGGCTGGAAGGCCAGGTGGTCAGTCAGGCCTTCGCCATCCAGGCCGGCCGGCCCACCGCGCTCGCGCCGGCGCCCGCGGGGCCTGCCCTCTCCGTGCTCGCCACCATCGGCCTGGCCTTCCTCGGCGGACTCCTTCTCAACCTGATGCCGTGCGTGCTGCCCGTGCTCTCCATCAAGGCGCTCAGCCTCGTCCAGCAGGCGGACGCCGCGCCGCGGATCATGCGCCGCCACGGGCTCGCCCACACCGCGGGCGTACTCGCCTGCTTCCTCGCCCTCGCCGTCATGCTCATCACGCTGCGCGCGGGCGGCGCGGGGCTCGGCTGGGGCTTTCAGCTCCAGTCGCCGCCGGTGGTCGCCGGTCTCGCCTATCTCTTCTTCCTGCTGGCCCTCGCCCTATCGGGCGTGCTCTCGCTGGGCGGACGGCTGGGCGGCGTCGGCGCGAGCCTGGCCGCGCGCCGCGGCTACGCCGGCTCCTTCTGGACGGGCGCGCTGGTCGCGGTGGCGGCCAGCCCGTGCACCGCGCCGTTCATGGGCGTGGCGACGGGCTTCGCGCTCACCCAGCCCGCGGCGATCGCGCTGGCCGTCTTCGCCGCGCTGGGGCTCGGACTGGCCGCGCCGTATCTGGCCCTCAGCGCCATGCCCGCGTGGCGGCGCCTCCTGCCGCGCCCCGGACCGTGGATGCGCTGGCTCGAACGCGCGCTCGCCGTGCCGCTCTACGCCACCGTGGCGTGGCTCCTGTGGGTGCTGCGCGAGCAGGCGGGCGAGCGCGGCGTGGCTGCGGTGGTGACCGGGCTCATCCTGATTGCCCTCGCAGCGTGGGCGCTTCGCGTCGCGCGCGGCGGCGCGCCCGCGCGCCGCCGCATGGCCGCGGCCGCCTCCCTGGCCGGCGCGGTGCTCGCGGTGGCCCTGGGCGCATTCGTCCTGGGTACGCCCGCGCCCACGCCGGACGCGGCGGCGGCCGATGGCATGATTCGCTGGGAGCCGTGGAGCGTACGCCGCGTGGCCGAGGCCCAGGCCGCGGGCCGGCCCGTGTTCGTGAACTTCACCGCCGCCTGGTGCATCACGTGCCTCGTCAACGAGCGGGTCGCCCTGCGGTCGCCCGATGTCGCGGCGGCCTTCGCGCGCAAGCAGGTGGTCTACCTCAAGGCCGACTGGACCAGCCGCAGCGCGGAGATCGCCACCGCGCTCGACGGCTTCGGGCGCAGCGGCGTCCCGCTCTACGTCCTCTATCCCCCCGGCGGCCGCCCCGCCGCGCCCACCATTCTTCCGCCCATTCTCAGCGAGCGCCTCGTCGTCGACGCCGTGAACGGTCTCTGACATGCCACGACCCAAAGGAGACGCCATGTCGAACATCCCCGTCAGCCGCCGCCGCTTCCTCGCCGGGACCGGTCTCGGCGTCGCCGCCGCCGCCCTCGCCGCGCCGCGCTCGGCGGGCGCCGCCGCGACCGCGAAGGTCGGCACCGCCGCGCCCCCGTTCTCCCTGCCCGCCACCACCGGGGCCGCTCAGAGCCTCGGCGATCTCCGCGGCAAGGTCGTGGTGCTGGAGTGGACCAATCACGAGTGCCCGTACGTGCGGAAGCACTACGAGTCGGGCAACATGCAGGCGCTGCAGCGGGAGGCGACCGGGCAGGGCGTGGTGTGGCTCACCGTCATCTCGTCCGCGCCCGGCACCCAGGGCTATGTCACCGCCCCGCAGGCCGATGAGCTGACGACCAGCCGCAAGGCCGCCCCCACCGCGGTGGTCCTCGATCCGCAGGGTACGGTGGGCAAGCTCTACGGCGCCACCAACACCCCGCACATGTACGTCGTGGACAAGACCGGCCTGCTCGTCTACGCGGGCGCGATCGACGACCGGCCCACGACGCGCCGCTCGGACGTCGAGGGCGCCAGCAACTACGTGCGCGCGGCGCTGGCGTCGGTGGCCGCGGGCCAGCCGGTGAAGACGCCCGTCACGCGGGCCTACGGCTGCACGGTGAAGTACTCCTGAGCCGATGACCCGGCCTCTCTCCCGCCGCCGGCTCCTCCACGGCTTCGTGGGCGGGCTGGCGGCGGGCGCCGCCCTGTATGGCCGGCCGCATCCGGCCTTCGCCCAGCTGGGCGACGACGGGCGCGCGGCCATCGCCGCCGCGGCCGGCGCCTTCCTCGCCGCGCTGCCCGCGGACCTGCAGCGGGCGGCGACCTTCGCCGTCTCGGACAAGGAGCGGCAGAACTGGCACTACGTCCCGCGCGGGCGCGAGGGCGTGCCGCTCAAGCAGATGCCCCGCACCGCCCGCGAGGCCGCGCACGAGCTGATGAAGACGAGCCTGAGCGCGGTGGGCTACGGCAAGGCGGTCAACATCTTCCGCCTGGAGGACGTGCTGCGCCGGATCGAGACCTTCGGCCTCGGCCGCGATCCCGACAACTACGCGTTCACCGTGTTCGGCACGCCTGGCCCTGGCGCGCCGTGGGGATGGCGGCTGGAAGGGCATCACCTCTCCCTGAACTTCACCCTCGTGCCCGGCAAGCCCGTCGCGGTGACGCCGGTCTTCTTCGGCGCCAACCCCGCCGAGGTGCGGAGCGGACCGCTCCAGGGGCTGCGCACGCTGGCGCGCGAGGAAGATCTCGCGCGCACGCTGGCCGAGGGCGCCGACGCCCGGCAGCGCGCGCGCATGCTGATCGGCGGCCAGTCGCTGGGCGACATCGTGAGCGGCCCGGGACGGACCGAGCGGTTGACCACGTTCGCCGGCCTGCCCCTGGCCGACATGACGGGCGACCAGCGGACGCTCGCCCTCCGCCTGGTCGAGGAGTACGCGCGCAACATGCGGGCGGATCTGGCCGAGGCCGAGCTGCGGCGGCTGCGCGAGGCCGGCATCGAGCAGCTCCACTTCGCCTGGGCGGGGCCCCTCGAGCGCGGCAAGGCCCACTACTACCGGCTCCACGGCCCCACGCTCCTCATCGAGTACGACAACACCCAGAACGACGCCAACCACATTCACTCGGTGTGGCACGACCCGAAGAACGACTTCGGGCTGGATCTCCTCCGCGCCCACTACGAGCGCGGACATCAGCACCACTACCACCAAGCCTAGCCGGCGGCTGGGCCGCTAGCGCCCCGGGAGGTGGGGCAGCACGCGCTCGGCGAAGAGGCGCGTGCCGTCCGCGCGCGGCACGTCCGCGAAGTTCACCGTGAGCTGATGCGCGCCCTGCCGCACGACGTCGAGGAGCGTCTCGGTCACCTGGTCGGGCGTCCCCACGAGCTGGATGTCGTCGAGCGAGCGAGTGTCGGGCCGCCCCTTCACCCGCGCGACCTCGGCCTCCGACTCCGCGATGAGGATGCCCACGCGGATCACGTGCTGGATGGTGTCGTAGTCGCGCCCGACCTCCAGGCAATGGCCCTTGAGCGCCTCCCGCTTCCGCGCGTAGGCCTCGCGGCCCTTGTAGGTCCAGTTCCACCAGTCGGCGCGCTTGGCCACGACGCGGAGCAGGTGCTTCTCCCCGGAGCCACCTACCATCACCGGCGGGATCGGGTCGGGGCGCGGCTCGCAGTAGGTGTCGCCGATGGCATAGTGCTGGCCGTGGAACGCCGCGGGCGCGCCCGACCACATGGCGCGGATCAGGGCGATGGCCTCGTCGAGCTGGGCGATGCGCACGCTGGGGACCGCGAACGGCCAGCCGTAGGCGAGATACTCCTCGCGATTCCAGCCGGCGCCGATGCCGAGGATGGCGCGCCCGCCGGAGAGGGCCTGCGCGGTCGCCATCATCTTCGCGAGATGCGCGGGGTTGCGAAAGTTGTTGCAGAGCACCTCGTGGCCCGCGAGCTTGTCGGGGTATCGGGCCAGCGCCCACGCGAGCAGCGTCCAGCCCTCGGCCACCTTGTGGCTCCCGTACTGGACGTGATCCGGGAACCACAGGGAGTCGAAGGGCGCCGCGGTCTGGTCGAGATAGGGGAACGTGGAGTCGACCAGCCGCGACCAGACGTTCAGCCCGACCGGGATCCGATTCGAGCCGGGCGCCATCAGAAGTGCTCGAAGGCCGCCGGCTTGTCCTCCATCTTGAGGCGGAGATCGGCCATGAAGACGAGGTAAGGATGCGCGCCGAGCGCGATCAGCGGATCCCGCTCGAACCCACGAAGGGCGGCCCGGGCCGGTGCATCCAGATCGTGCTCGTCCATGGCCGCCTCCGGGTCCTTCACGAAGCGCGCGCGATAGTCGGCGTCGGACTTGAGGCGGTAGAGGCACTGGTTCAGCGGATAGGCCGCAGCGGGCGGAAAGAAGTAGTGCGTGCTCATCGCCGCGCTCCCGCCTCGGTCACCGGCCAGGCCACCACCGCGTTGCCGTGATGCCAGGAGGGCTCGTAGGCGATCACGTCCGCGCGGGCGTCGCCCACCGCGCCGAGCAGCGTGATCCACGTGCGCAGCTCCACGTTGCCCGCCTTGTCCAGCTCCTCCCCGCTGAGGCGCGCCGTCTCCGCCCCACGCCCCTCGGCGAGCGAGGCAAGGAGCTGACGGTCCCAGTCGTAGTCGGGTGAGGCGTAGCGGTCCGTCCCGGGGTAGTGCGAGAGGCCGCCCGAGGCCATGAGCGCCACCCGCTCCGACCGCCCGTCGAGGATTTCGCGAAGCGCGCGGCCCCACGCGAGACAGCGCCGGGGCGTGGGCTGGGGCGGCAGGTACACGTTCACGTAGAGCGGCACGATGGGCAGCGCGGGCTCGGGCATCGTGAAGTGCAGCGGCACGTAGAACGCGTAGTCCAACCGCACGTCCTGGCTGTAGGCGAGGTCGAACTCGCGCTCGATCCCCTGCTCCAGGATGGCGCGCGCGAGCGGCTCGTGGACGGGGAACGTGTAGTCGTAGCGCCCGAACTGGCCGGACACCCGCGCCCCCGCGTAGACCGCGAACGCGGGCACCGCGTTCAGGAAGAAGCCCTCGATGTGGTCGCCGCCGATGAGGCAGATCACGTCAGCGCGCGCCGCGGCCAGCCGCCGCTTCACCTCTCCATAGGCGGCGTGCACGCGCAGCACGAGGTCGCGGTCCTCGGTGTCCGGCCGCACGAGGAGCTGCGGGGTGTGGGGGCACGCGACGGCGGCGACGAGGGGCATGTCAGGCCGGGAAGCGGCGGTTCAGCCCGGCGGCGTAGCGCTCCAGCAGATCGTGCATCTCCCGCATCGCCACCTCCGCCGCCTTCCGATCCTCCACGGTCTTGAGATGCTTGAGAATCGTGGCCTTGGTCTCGCCCGACTCCTCGGCCTCTACCGCCTCGTGCACCGTGTAGTTGGCCCCGCCCCACTCCGGCCGGACCCCGTAGTGCTGGACGAGGGCCTTCCCCACCGTACGCGCGATCTCCACGACCTGCTCCTCGAGGAGCGCGGTCGCGCAGAGGGCCGCGCTCCATGGGACCTCGTGAGCGAGGCGGCGGAAAAAGTCGACGATGGCCGCCATCTCGGGCACCGGGCGGATCGTGTCGTAGACTTCGCGGCCGTAGCCCAGGTCGTCGCCGATGCGCCGGTAGAGCTCGTCGTGGTCCGGAGTGCCGCCCACCTTGCCCTCGAAGTAGCCGAGATCCTCCACGAGGAGATGCCGCGCGCAGTCCTTGCGGACCTCGAGATCCTCGCAGCGGGTGTGGATGCCGCTGAAGATGCGCGGGAACCACGTGATGATCATGTAGTGCTGGCCCATGTGCCCCCACACCTGCTCCCGCGTGAGGGTGCCGGCGGCGAAGCGCTTGAAGTAGTCCGATTCACGAAACGGGCTCCTCGCGAGGAGCTCGGCGGTGAGCGCGTCGTACCACTGCTCGGTGGTCATGGCGTGGCAATCCTCCCGCGCGGATTCTATCGCAGCCGGATTCGATCTGATACTCTAGCCCGCCCGGAGGGATCCCATGCGAGCGAGCGGCGAGCGCATCCTCACCACCCACGTCGGAAGCATTCCCCGCAGCGCGGCGCTCCGGACGCTCCTCGTGCAGCAGGACCGCGGGGAGGCGGTGGACGAGGCCGCGCTCGCGCGGGAGGCGGAGGCAGCGGTGCGGGAGGTCGTGCGCCGTCAGCTCGAGGCCGGGGTCGACATCGGCAATGACGGCGAGCAGCCACGCGCCGGGTTCTCCACGTACGTGGCGCGGCGCATGCGCGGCTTCGGAGGGGCGAGCCGGCGGCCGGCGGCGAAGGAGTTCGCCGAGTTCCCCGACTACGCCGCCATGCTCGCGCGCCGCCGTGCCGACGCCGCGCGCATCGGCGACGCGCCCCAGGCCGTCGGTCCCGTGCGCTACGAGGACCTCGGCGAGGCCGAGCGCGAGTGCGACATGTTCGACCGCGCGGTGGCGGCGGCGCCCGCAAAGTTCACCGAGCGCTTCATGACCGCGGTGTCCCCGGGTACCGCCGCCACCATCCTGCTCAACGCCCACTACGACTCCCACGAGCGCTACGTCATGGCCCTGGCCGATCAGCTCAAGAAGGAATACGAGCTGATCCACCGGCGCGGCTACGTGCTGCAGCTCGACTGCCCCGATCTCGCCATGGAGCGGGCGCGCTTCTTCCAGGATGATTCGCTCGAGCGATTCCAGCAAGCGGTGGCGCTACACGTGGAGGCGATCAATCGCGCCTGCGCCGGCATCCCACCGGACCGCATCCGCCTACACCTGTGCTGGGGAAACTACGACGGCCCCCACACGCACGACGTGCCCCTGGAGGCCGTGCTGCCGCTCGTGACCCGCGCTCGGGTCGGCGCGCTCTCGCTCCCCCTCGGCAACCCGCGGCATCAGCACGAGCACCGCGTGATCGCCCGGCTCGGACTGCCCGCGGACATGCTGTTCCTCCCCGGCGTGATCGACACCACCACCAACTACGTGGAGCATCCCGAGGTGGTGGCCGACCGACTCGTGCAGGCGGTGGAAGCGGTGGGCGACCGCACCCGCGTCATCGCCTCGACGGACTGTGGATTCGGCACCTTCGCCGGCTCCGAGATGTGCGCGCCCAGCGTGGTCTGGGCCAAGCTGCGCTCACTCAGCGAGGGCGCGGCCCTCGCCACCCGCCGCCTCGGCGGCAGATAAGGAGAACGCCCATGCTGTTCGAGCTCCGGCAGTACCACATCCGTCCGGGACAGCAGGCCAACTGGGTCAAGTGCATGGAGGAGGAGATCATCCCCTTCCAGGTGAAGATGGGCATGGTGATCCTCGGCAGCTTCGTGGGCGAGGAAGACGCCTCGGTCTACGTGTGGATTCGCCGGTTCGAGAGCGAGGCCGAGCGCAAGCGGCTCTACGACGCGGTTTACCAGAGTGACTACTGGAAGAACGAGCTCTCGCCCAAGGTACCCACCATGATCGACCGGGAGAAGTCAGTCGTCACTCGATTGACCGCCACGCCGCGGTCGCCGATTCAGTAGCCGCCGCCCCGCGGCGCGCGTGCCGGGCGTCTCGCAGCACGCGCGCCGCGGAGCTCCCGAACATCGCGGCGATGGCGAGGCCGACCGCGAGGTCGGGCACGCCGGAGCCCGTCGCCCACACCACGCCCGCGGCCAGCAGCACGGCGACGTTGGCCACCACGTCATTCCGCGAGCAGAGCCACGCCGAGCGCATGTTCACGTCGTCGTTGCGGAGCCGCCAGAGCAGGACCACGCACAGCGCATTGGCGGCGAGGGCGATCAGCCCCACCGCCCCCATCACCTCGGCCACCGGCACCGCACCGCGCGCCAGCTTGAGCGCGACCTGGCCGAGGACGCCCACGGCGAACATCGCCATGAGCCCGCCCTTGAGGAGGGCCGCGCGCGCCGTCCACGCCGCACCCCGCCCCACGGCATAGAGGCTCACGCCGTAGACGAGGGCGTCGCCCAGCATGTCGGCGGAGTCGGCGACGAGCGCGGTGGAGCGCGCGAGGAGTCCCGTCCCCAGCTCGAGCAGGAACATGCCGGAGTTCAATGCGAGCACGATCTGGAGCACGCGCCGCTGACGACCGGTGACGTCGGGGATCACCGCGCAGCAGGTGTCCACGCTCACGCCTTGGCGGCCAGCCAGTCGAGGATGGCGGGGTTCTCGTCCCGCGGGTAGGTGTGGGAGAGGTCCGCGATCTCGCGATACACCACCGCGGCGCCGGCCGCCTCGAGGGCCTCGGCCGCCATCCGCGCCGTCTGCACCGGGAACATCCAGTCGAGCGCGCCGTGAACGAGATAGATGGGCCGCCCCCGCGCGCGTCCGAGCCGCCCCTCGACGAGGAGGAGCGGGTGCAGCACGCCGCAGGCGGGAGCCAGGTGGGTGAACGGCATGTCCGCGGTGAGCCCGAGGAGTAGCGCGTAGGTGGCGCCGTCCGACATGCCGGTGAGGAGCACGCGGGCGCGGTCCACCGCGTAGCGGCCGGCCACCGACTCGATCATCGCGGCGAGCGGCGCGGCATCGGCGTCGCCGCCGCCCATGATGGACCAGGTGCGATCGCGCGAGGTGGGCGAGAGCACGAGCATGCCGCGGGCCCGCGCCTGGCGCAGCCACACCCACAAGTAGTCGCGACCGTGCCCGTGCCCACCGTGCAGCGCCACCACCAGCGGCATCGCGGCGTGGCCGTCCCAGTCCTCGGGGACGTAGAGCGAAAAACCTCCGCGCTGGTCGCGCTCGTTGTTGGCGTGCAGCACGCCCACCCTCGGCCCGTCCTCGCGGAGCGCCGCCGCCCGCAGGCGCAGAACCAGCGCATCATCGTCGCGCCGCGCGGGCTCGAGAAACCAGCGGCTCACCGGCTCCAGCACGGGCGCCAGCGGATAGAGCGCCTCCTGGAGCGGTGAGAAGCGGCGCAGCGCGCGGTAGAGACCGACGGGGTCGTCGGGGCTGGCGGCGGCCGTGACGAAGGCGTCCACGAGCGCGAGCGTCTGCCCGGCGCAGTCGACGAGCCGGGCGCGGATGAAGCCCAGGTCCTCCGTCCACGCGAACGCCTCGAAGTCTCGCAGGGCGCCGGCGAGAGGATCCCGCTGCGAAGCCAGCGCCTCCGCCAGCTGCTCCGCCGCGGGGGGGAAGAGGTGTCGCTGCACCCAGCCCACGCGCTCGAGCGTGCCGAGCATCGGGCGCAGGAGCCCGTCGAGCGCGTCGGCGACGTCGGCACTGGACGGCATGGCGCCATTTTGCCCCGTGACATCCCTCGGCCCATCGAGTAAGGTTCGACCACCAGATAGAGGAAGGTCGTTCGCAAACCGGAACGGCGCGACCGTTCTGCGGGAGCTCCCAATGACATCCTGGTCCCACGAAACGGTCACCGTCGCCGGCACGCCCCTTCATCTGCGCACGGGTGGGACCGGCGCGCCGCTCCTGATCCTCCATCACGACATCGGCAGTCCGGATCAGCCCGCCCTGCACGAGGCGCTGGCCGCGCGCTTCACGGTGCTCGCGCCCGCGCATCCCGGGTACGACGCCTCGCCGCGGCCGGCGTGGCTCAAGAACGTCCGTGACGTCGCGGTGCTCTATCAGACCCTGCTGGCCGATCGCGGCCTCACCGGCGTGACGTGCGTGGGCCTGGGCTTCGGCGGCTGGATCGCCGCCGAGATGGCCACGATGGCGCCGGCTCAGCTCAAGCGGCTCGTGCTGGTCGGCGCGATGGGGATCAAGCCGGAGCGCGGGGATATCATGGATCAGGCGCTCATGAGCTACATCGAGTACATCCGCGCGGGCTTTCACGACCCGGCCGCCGTCGACCGCGCCTACGGGACGGAGCTGCCGACCCCGCTGCTCGAGCGCTGGGACGTCAACCGCGAGACCACGTTCCGGATCGCGTGGCGGCCCTACATGTTCAACCCGAGCCTGCCCCATCTGCTCGGGGGTGTGAAGACGCCGACCCTGGTCATCTGGGGCGGCGAGGACCGCGTGGTGCCGCTCGAGTGCGGCGAGCGCTACGCCAAGACCATGCCGTCGGCGACGCTCACCGTCATCGAGCGCGCGGGGCATCTGGTGGACATGGAACGGCCCGCGGAGGTCGCCCGGGCCATCATCGATTTCGCCGCAGACTAGGAGCCGCCATGCATCTCATGTACTTCACCGAGCAGCCGATGTCGGCGTACGACGAGGAGGAGGGCCGGAAGTTCGGGGCCACCGCACTCATGTTCTCCAACCGCCACTTCGATCCCGTGGCGGGAAGCCGGCTCTACAACCAGTACATGGAGCACTACAAGCTCGCCGAGGCGGTGGGCTTCGACGGCATCATGCTGAACGAGCACCACAACGCGCCGTTCTGCATGCAGGCCAAGACCAACGTCTTCGCCTCCATCCTCGCCGCCATCACCGAACGGGTGAAGATCGTGCTCTTGGGCAATCCCCTGCCCCTGTCCGAGGACCCCCTGCGCCTGGCCGAGGAGCTGGCCATGATCGACATGGTCTCCAAGGGCCGGCTCGTCTCGGGCTTCGTGCGCGGCGGCGGTCAGGAGCAGCTCGCCACCGGCGCGAACCCGGCGTACAACCGGGAGCGCTTCGAGGAAGCCCACGATCTCATCGTGAAGACGTGGACCCAGCACGGCCCGTTCCGCTGGGAAAGCAACCACTACCATCATCGAGTGGTCAATCCCTGGGCCCTGCCGCTCCAGACACCGCATCCTCGAGTGTGGATCCCGGGCGTGCTGAGCAAGGAGACCGTCATCTGGGCGGCGAAGCATCGCTATCCGTACATCGCGCTCTCGACCGCCATTCCCGCCACCAAGAAGATCTGGCAGCTCTACGATCAGGCGGCGGCGGAGGCCGGCTACGTGGCGGGCCCCGAGAACCGCGGGTATCTGCAGCGCATCCACGTGGCGGAGACGGAAGAGAAGGCCATGGCGAACGCGCGGCAGTTCATGTGGATGCAGGGCGAGTTCACCGGGCTCGCGCATCCGGTGTGGTCGAGCCCCTCCGGCTACTTCTCGCCGTCCAACCGCACCGCGTTCGTGGAGTTCGCGGTGGGGCGGCGGGAAAACCCCCGCGCCGCCGCGTTCGAGGATCAGATCGCCGACCAGCAGATCATCGCGGGCACGCCGAAGACCGTCATCCCGCGCCTCCGGCGGCTGCTCGAGGAGACGCGCCCGTCCATCGTGGGCTTCTGGGCCAGCGACGGCTTCGTGAGCGACGCGGACTCGCGCACCTGCATCCGGCTCCTCGGCGAGGAGGTGCTCCCCGCCGTGCGCGAGATCGGCAATAGCCTGGGCCTCGCCGATCCGTTCGAATCGAAGGCCCCGGTCAGCCTGGCCCACCCCGCGCCCGCCGAGCTCCGGGTCCCGCGGGCGTGACGGATCCGCTGGCCGCGGCACGGGTCATCGCGCCCCGCGTCCGCGCCTGCGCGGACGAGATCGAGGCGGACCGGGAGCTGCCGCGCTCGATCTTCGAGGCCCTCGCCGACGCGGGAATCTTCCACCTCCTCGTCCCGCGCTCGATCGGCGGCGGCGAGCTCGATCCACCCACCTACATCCAGGTCATCGAGGAGCTCGGCAAGGCCGACGCCAGCACGGCGTGGGTCGTGAACCAGGGCGCGGTGTACGCGACCTATGCCGCCCGCATGCCGCGCGAGGCCGCCCGCGCGATCTGGATGGACGTGCCGCGCGCAGTGGTGGCCAACACGCCCATGGCCACCGCCACCGCGATCCCGGTTTCGGGCGGCTACCGCGTCACCGGCCGTCAGGGCTTCGCCACCGGCTGCCGGCATGCCGCGTGGCTCGCCGCGCACGCGACCGTGACGGAGAACGGCCAGGCGCGGCGTCTGCCCGACGGCGCACCCGACGCGCGCTACCTCTACGTGCCCGTCGCGGAGGGCGAGCTGCTCGACACCTGGACGGTGCGCGGCATGCGTGGCACCGGCACGCATCACTTCGCGGTGCAGGACGTGTTCGTGCCCGAGTCGCGCACGGTGCTCTCGGTGAACCCGCCCTTCTACGAGAAGGGGCCCCTCTACCAGATCCCGCGCACGCTGCTGTTCGCGTCGGGCGACGCCGCCGCCGCGCTGGGAGTCGCGCGCGCCTGCCTCGACGGCTTCATCGAGCTCGCGAGCACGAAGAGCCCGCGCAACCAGATCCTGCTGCGCGACCAGCCGATGATCCAGGACATGGTGGGCCATGCCGAGGCGAATCTCCGATCCGCCCGGGCGTTCCTCGTGGAGACCGTCGAGGAGATCTGGGCGCGGGCCAGCGCCACCGGCGCCCTCACCCTGGACGAGCGCGCCATGCTACGCCTCTCGACCACGCACGGGATCAGGCAGGCGGTGAGCGTGGTGGATGCGGTGTACAACGCCTCCGGCGTGACCGCGATCTACGACGGCCACCCGCTCCAGCGCCAGTTCCAGGACATCCACGTCATCAGCCAGCACCTGCAGGCCCGCTTCGCCCACTACGAGCTCGTGGGCCAGCACTGGCTGGGCCTGCCCGTGGACGAGACCCGCCTCTAGCCGCGCGGGCTACTTCTTCAGGCGCACGTCTTCCAGCGGCGCCGACCACGGATAGGGATCGATGAGCATCAGGGCGGGCTCGGCGACCCGAGGCCCGATGCCGCTCGGCCAGATGTAGTCGAAGATGGGGCCCATGCGCACGCGCTCGTGCATCTGCCGCTGGATCTGGTGGAGCATCACCTCGCGCTTGGCCCGGTCGGTCTCGCGCCCCTGCTGCTTGTAGAGCGCGTCGAGGTCCGGGTAGCCTCCGTACGCGTAGGCGCCGTCGCTCGGCAGCACCTCGGAGAGCCGCGAGGCCGCGTTCCCGTAGAGGGCGCTCGAGCACACGCACACCCCCTTGAGCTTCTTCGACTGCACGGCGGCGAGGAAGGCGGCGCGCTCCATCGGGCGCATCGTCATGCGGATGCCCACCGCGCGGAAGTAGCCGACGATGGCCTCGCCCAGCGAGAAGTAGGGCGGCAGCTGATGGAATTCCCCCCCGTCGAAGCCGCTGGCGTACCCGGCCTCGGCGAGGAGGGCCCGGGCCCGGGCGGGATCGTAGGGGTACGGGTCGATGGGCAGCGCGAAGTCGAAGGTACGCGGGACGAAGTTCCCGGCCGGGCGCGAGGCGCCCAGCGTCTCCGCCTCGCTGAGCGCCTTGCGGTCGATGGCGTAGTTGGCAGCCAGCCGCACGCGCTTGTCCGCCCAGGGTGACTTGGGATCCCACTGGTCGAAGAAGTCGAGGTAGAAGACGGCGATACCGCCAGAGAAGGCGAGGCGGAGATTGGGGTCCCGCTTGAGCTCCTGCGCCTGCGGGACCTCCACCAGGTAGGCGATGTCCACCTCACCGCGTCTCAGCATGGCCACACGCGTGTTGGAGTCGGGCACCATCTTCCACACGAGCCGCTTCACCGATGGGACCTTGCGCCAGTAGCCCTCGTTCGCCTCCATCACGAGCTCGATGCCGGGCGTGTGTCCGACGAGGCGATAGGGCCCCAGCCCGACGGGATTGCGCTTGAAGCCCTCCGCCCCCACCTGCTCGACGTACTTCTTGGGGACGACCCAGCCCGCCCCGGACACGAGGCTCCCATAGTAGGTGAGGAAGTCCGGCCAGGGCTCGTGGAGCACGAAGCGCACGCGAGAGGGGCAGACCACCACCACCTCGCGCACCCGCTCCTGGATGGCGCGCGCCTTGGCGCGGTGAAAGCTGAACTTCACGTCCTCCGCGGTGAACGGGTCGCCGTTGTGAAACTTGAGCCCCTCGCGGAGCTTGAACTCGTAGGCCTTGCCGTCCGCGCTCACCGTCCACGACTCCGCGAGGCTCGGCGCCATGAGATTGCCGGGGAGCGGCTTGATGAGAGCATCATGGAGGGCGTACAGCACCCAGAACGGCGTGAGCTGCCCCACCGCCTCCGCGGGGTCGAACCAGTTGGGGGAGAGCGTGATGTAGATGGCCCAGCGCATCTCGCCCTCGGGGCGGACCGGCTGGGCGGGCGCGCGATCGGGCGCGCCGGTGGCGGCGAGCACGACGGCGAGCAGTAGCAACCCCAGGAGCGAGCGCCGCCGGATGAAGTTCATCGCGCGCCTCCGCCGCGGGTATACCATGAGACGCCATGAGCGAGGACGCCCTTCGGAAGCTGGCCCTGCAGGTGCGGAACTGGGGACGGTGGGGGCCCGATGACGAGATCGGGACGCTGAACTTCATCACTCCCGACGCCATCGCGCGAGCGAGCCGGCTCGTCACCGCCGGCAAGGTCTTCGCGCTCGGCATTCCCCTCCAGCGCGAGGGGCCGCAGAGCGGGACGCGGCAGCGCTTCAACCCCATTCACTCCATGTTCCGCGACGGCGGGGATCAGCCGCGCACTCCCGCGGAGGTGGAGGCGATGGAGGGCTACGGCGGCTCCGACGACTGGATCGTCATGCCGCTCCAGTGCGCGACCCAGTGGGACAGCCTCGCCCATATCTTCTACGAGGGGAAGATGTGGAACGGCTACGACGCTAGCCTCGTCACCAGCTCCGGCGCGGCCAAGAACAGCATCGACAAGACCATCGACCGGATCGTGGGACGCGGTGTGCTCCTTGACGTCGCGCGGTGGAAGGGCGTGCGCGCGCTGGAGCCGGGCTACGCCATCACCGTGGACGATCTCGAGGGCACTGCCGCCGCGGAGGGTGTGGAGGTCGAGCGCGGGGACATCCTGCTCGTGCGCACCGGCCACATGACCCGGTACCTCGACCGGAGCGACTGGCACTACTTCGACCTCGACCCCTTCCCGGGCGTGTCCGTGTACACCGCGCCCTGGATGCACGACAAGGAAATCGCGGCGGTGGCCAGCGACAACTACGCGGTCGAGGTGCGGCCCTCCGAGATCATCGGCTTCCGCAATCCCTTCCACGTCTGCGCCATCCCCAACATGGGGCTGACGCTCGGCGAGATCTTCTACCTGGAAGCCCTCGCGGAGGACTGCGTGGCCGACGGCCGCTGGAGCTTCCTGCTCGTCGCGCCCCCGCTCCCGGTGACGCGCGCGGTCGGAACACCCATCAATCCCTACGCGCTGAAGTAGCCGTAGCGGCCGCCCGCGCGCCTAGCCCGGCATCCCCTTCATGTCCACCCGCGCGTAGTAGCGCTTCGCGCCGAGGGCGTCCACCCGCTCCCAGAAGTCCGGCAGCGAGGCGAACCCCATCTCGTTGACGCCGGCCCGCTGGCGCCACATCGCCCACGACTCCGGGTGGAGGCTGCTCGCCTCGGCGAGCCAGCGGTCTCCCTCGTCGGCGCGGCCCTCGCGGATCAGGTACTGGCCGAGCCGGAAGACGGCATGAGCACGCGCCATGTCCTCGGTGATCGCGGGGAGATGCGCTCGCGCCACGGCGCCGTCGAAGGCGTGCTCGCTCTGGGCCCCGCGTGCCACCCAGTCGCGGATCGCAGCCACATAGGTCGCCCGGGCGTCGGCATTCATCTTGGCGACATCCGCCGGCATCTCGCGCGTGATCCGGTTCATCTTCCGGAAGCCCTCATAGGCGCCGGCCGACTCCGTGGGACGCACGATGCGCCCGGCCTCGTCGATCCACACCGCCTGCGGCACGTTCACCATGCCGTAGAGGTCCGCCAGACGATGGTCGCGGTCGATGAGGCACGGATACGTGGGCTTGGCCGCCTCGATCCACGGGAGCGGATCGGCCGGCCGGCTGTCCAGCGCCACCGCGATCACCACGAACCCCCGGTCCTTCAGGCTCTCGTAGAGCTCCTGCCACACGGGCAGGTCACGCCGGCACCCTCACCAGGACGCCCACGAGACGAGCAAGACCTTCCTGCCGCGGTAGTCGGACAGCGCGTGCGGGAGTCCGTTCACGTCGGGTAGGATGAAGTCCGGGGCGATGAGCGAAGCCAGCGAGGCCGCGCGCTCATCGGCGCCCTCACCCAGGACCCAGATCCCGCGGGCCTCGTCGTGGACGACGGGATTGTCCAGGTGCCTCCAGAGCGCCGCGGCATCCACGCGCCCGCCTTGGACGAACTCGCCCTGCCGGCCAGGCGGCAGCGGCACGCAGGACTCGTCCCGGCACAGCCCCTCGGGCTTGAGCGCCCAGCCCGTCGCGTCCTCGAGGGCCCCGGCATCGAGCCAGAGCCGCTCGCCCTCCACGTGCGCGTCGACCGCGCGCATCCCACGGTCCGTCAGCAGGGTGACCATATGGCTCCTCCCCGGTGTCTTCGACTCGCAGGCTATACTAGCGCGGCGGCGACGGCCGCGGGGGGGTCGATCCGATGGCGACGCGACAGCGAATCGGCGTGATGGTGCCGTCCACCAACACCACGTGCGAGGCCGACTTCCAGATGGTGGTGCCGCGCGGCTTCACCGTGCACGGGCAGCGGCTCTGGCTCACCAACGACGATCTCGGCGAGGCGGGCATGGTGCGCATGAACGGCGAGATCGAGAGCGGGGCGCGCTATCTCGCCACCGCGCGCGTGGACGCGATCTCCTACGGCTGCACCACCGGGAGCTTCTTCAAGGGCCCCGGCTGGGACCGGGAGATGATCGCCCTCATCGAGGACACCGCGAAGGTGCCCGCGGTGGCGACCAGCCCCGCCGTGGTCGAGGCCCTCCGGCTCTTCGGCGCCCGCCGCCTCTCCGTCGCCACGCCGTATCCGGACTGGAACAATCAGCGGCTCCGCACCTACCTCGCCGCCCAGGGCTTCGAGGTGTTGAACCTCGAGGCCGAGCCGAGCGCGGCCTGCGCCGGGAACCAGGGCATCAACGATCAGGACCCGTCGGTCATCGTGGAATTCGCCACGCGGGCGTGCCGGCCCGACGCCGACGCGCTGCTCTGCTCGTGCACGGCCTGGCGCTCGGTGGAGGCGGTGGAGGAGATCGAGCGCCGCACCGGCAAGCCCGTCGTCACCTCGAACCAGGCGAGCATCTGGATGACACTGCGCCGCCTGGGCCACCGCGCGCCCATTCCCGGCTTCGGCCGCCTGTTGCGCTCCTAGCCATACCCTCCACTCGCCACAGCCTCCCAGAGGAGACGAGCGATGGTTCGGAAGATTCGGCGTATCGTCACCGGGCACGACGCGCGGGGCCGCTCCACCTTCCTGAGCGACGGGCCCTCGCCCCACGTCCTCACGATCGGCGGCCGCACCGACTTCGCCCTCACCAACCTCTGGGTCACCGATTCGACGCCCGCCCGCAACACGGGGAGCGCGGACGCCGCGGACCGCCCCGTGGTGCTGGAGCCGCCGAAGCACGGGACCGTCTTTCGAGTGGTCGAGTTCCCGCCCGAGAAGACCGGCGGCGCCTTCGATCGCAAGCAGGCCTTCTCCGCCATGGGCGCCGATCATGCGATGGATCCCGATGCGTCCCGCCATCCCGGCATGCACAAGACCGATAGCGTGGACTACGCGATCGTCCTGTCTGGCGAGATCTGGGCCCTCATGGACGAGGGCGAGACCCTCATGAAGGCCGGCGACTGCCTCGTGCAGCGGGGCACAAATCATGCGTGGGCAAACCGAAGCGACGCGCCCTGCCTCGTGGCGTTCATTCTGGTGAGCGCGGAGCGAGTCTAGAGTAGACTGCTTTCGACCATGCGCGGGTCGACGGTCCGAACCCACATCGGACGCCTGACCGCGGTGATGCTCTGCGCCTCGGCGGTCCTCCTCGCGGCCCTTCCCGTCACCGCCCACGACGGCGACGAGCCGCGCGCCTATCTGGGCGTCCGCGGGTTCGGCTCGAATCCCGGCACCCACGTGCACGACTACTGGGGCCTGTCCGTCGGCGGCAACGTGAACCGCTATCTCGGGGGCGAGCTGTCCGGTGATCTGTTCGAACGCCGGCTCAAGGTCCAGGGCTTCGGGTCCGTGGGCGAGTACGCGGTCACCGCGATCGTGCCCCAGATCCGCGTGCGCTATCCGCTGCTCGATGGCAAGCTCACGCCGTACGCGGTGGCGGGGGCGGGCTTCGCGGTGGGCGAGTTCAACGATCGCAAGCATGGCACCTTCGGGCATGGTGTGGACGCCGACCGCACGGTGCCGGTGGGGACGCTCGGCGCCGGCATCGAGTACTTCCTGGCCGACGGCCTCGCGGTGGGCGCGGAGGTGAAGTACCTCTTCGCGGGCGACCAGACCCTGCGCATCGACAACGTGGAACACTCGCACTCGATCGCGTCGCTGTTCACGGCGTTCGGCGTGCGCATGTTCTACCCCGAGCGGCCGACCGCGCCGCCGATCGATCCGGCGGGCGGCCGCATGCGCCTCTATGGCGTGCTGCGCGTGGGCGGCGCCGCCGTGACGGACTCGCACGTGTCGGATCACATCACGATCGAGCCGGAGCCGCCCGCTATCGGGCCCTTCAACCAGTACTTCGGCGGGGCGCTGGGCCTCGACATCACCCCTCACCTGGGCGTGGAGCTGGCCTTCGAGGGCTACGAGACCAACATCGAGGTGGCGGGTCTCGGCAGCGTGTCCGAGTACGCGGTGTACACCGTCATGCCCCAGCTACGCCTGCGCTATCCCCTTCACGGCGGGCGCGTGATTCCGTATCTCGTCGCGGGCGTGGGCATCGCGACCGCGGAGACGAACGATCGCAAGCCCAAGGGCGCCAACCTGCAGCTCCGGGCCGGCGAGCCCGGCGTCGCCGCCGCCGTCGGCGTGGGGCTCGAGTACCTCGTGACGCGGAGCGTGGCGGTGGACGCCGAGGTCAAGTACCTCTACACCCACGGCCTCTCCCTCAAGCTCTCGGGGGAGGCGCGGCACGAGGCGAACCTCGGCCCGCTGTTCGTCTCGCTCGGGCTCCGCGTCTATCTCTGGGACTTTTAGGGGCCCGTCGGCTCAGGCCGCCAGGTACTTCTTTCCGAGTCAAAACGACAGGCGGCGGAGACTACGGGCGGGTGTCGAGCGGTGTGGCGACGAGGAGCTCGACGCTGTGCAGGTGGGGCCGGCCATCCTGGGCACAGCTGATCATTCGCTCTTCCCGCCGGAGGATCTCGCCGGGCGCGAACGCGCTCGCCAGCTCACCGGGGGCGAAGTAGTCGACCAGCTCGCCCCGCTCTCGGTAGATCCAGCGATCGGTGAAGACGATGTGGGCCTCCCGACCGCCCACCGCAGTGAGCGATCGCAGCGCGCGGAAGAGACGCCGCCGGTCCCGACGCGGGACGTAGTGGATCGCCCCGCACGAATACACGAGGTCGAAGCGCCCGCTCACCGGCAGGTCGGGAGGCGTCGCCTCCACCCAGGTCACCTCCACCCCGCGCTCTTCGGCGAGCCGCTCCGCCTTGCGCAGCCCCGCGGCCGAGGGATCGACGCCGGTCACCTCGAAACCGCGTGAGGCGAAGAACACGCTGTCCCGCCCTTCACCGCAGCCCAGATCCAGGACGCGCCCGCCGGGCGGGATAGCCGGCGCCAGCTCCAGCGCGAGCAGCGACGGCGCCGTGCCGAACACGTACGTATCGGACCGTCGGACGTACTCCTGATCCCACGGGCTGCGCGTCGTCGCCGTCGTCATCGCCACGTGCTCCACACCACCACACCGCAGGTTGCAGCAACTCCCGTGCCCATCGCGGCAGGGCCACCGAGTAGTTCCTTCGCACCGGTTCCTACCCTGCTCTTCTGGCACGGCTCTGGCAACCCCCTTGAGCAGGAGGTCGTCAAATGTTCAGGACAGCCGAACGACACCGGATTGGACTGATTCAAGAGGGCGCGCTGGTCGGATTGGTGGGGGCGGTGCTGGTGGCGGGGTGGTTCCTCGCGTATGACCTCGCTCACGGCGCGCCGCTGTACACGCCGAGCGTGCTCGGGACCGCGCTCTTCGGTGGGGGCGGCCCCGTGGTGGTGAGCCTGGGGCTCGTGGCGAAGTACACCGTCGTGCACGCGGTCGCATTCGTGCTCTTCGGCATCGCGGTGACCGGCCTGTTCCGGATC